>JACXTT010000717.1_pt1 | contig 56828 bp, 50 predicted proteins | sample 9270951 | NCBI WGS metagenome assembly JACXTT01 (sample SAMN15532306, study PRJNA645909) | rock metagenome | isolation source: weathered quartz diorite | place: Puerto Rico | collected 2017-06-21
CCTATTTACACGTTCGTGAAAGACAAACTCAAACAACAACATTCTTTAGAGGATTTTTCCGAACAGTGTTCGTCAAATAATAATCCTTACCTGCTCATCACCGGAAGTCTTACGGCACTCGGTGGCTTAATTATATTTTCGCTGATTATCTGGTTAGGACGCGTGTGTATACAGTAAACGCATACACTAACCAGATTCAGCGTTATCATTTATACTTCAATTTCACCTGCTATACTATTTTCTGAGGATGTAATGTTTTGCAGGCTCATATTAACAGCAGTAGCCTATCAAAAAAAATGAAAATAAATTTGCGTAACTCAGAAGTTACATATACATTTGAGTAACTTAAAAGTTACGCATTATGGCAAAGATCATTCAGCACCAATTTTTTTATCCTAATCCGCCTGAGTTGGTTTGGGAATATTTGACACAGCCAGAGCTAATTGCTCAGTGGTTGATGAAAAACAATTTTCAACCAGTGGTTGGGCACGAATTTAATTTCCATGCCAGTCCCATGCCTGATATGGATTTTGACGGGGTTTTTCATTGTAAAGTTTTGGAAATCGTTCCTTTCAAAAAGCTCTCCTACTCATGGAATTTTGGTCCGGGCGATGGTACATTAACTACCTCTGTAGTAAACTGGACATTAAATGAAAAAGATAATGGCACCGAGCTTTTACTGATACATCGTGGATTTGAAGGCACAAACAACTTCCTGTCTATGTTCAACTCCATGGAAAAAGGCTGGTTAGAGCTTATCCAAAAACTTTTGAAAATAATCAACAACACAGCAAATGGAACAACACAGGCTTGACGCATTCCAGGTAATTGCCGACCCGAGCCGGAGACAAATGTTGTACCTGCTCTCGAAAGATAGTTTAACCATTAATTCGCTGGCCGATAATTTTGATATGAGCAGGCCTGCCGTTTCCAAGCACATCAAAGTGTTGTATAATGCGGGTTTTATTTCTATACAGGATATCGGCCGGGAAAGGCACTGTATTCTGAAACAGGATGGCTTTAACGAATTACATAAATGGTTAGAATATTTTGATGAATTCTGGGGTGGCAAATTGAAAAATTTGGAAGCCCTGTTAAACGAAAGAACAAGCAAAAAATAAAATAATAGAAATCATGAAAAATCAAAATTTCAACGCTACCATTCTGGTAGACCAAACCCCAAAACAAGCTTTTGATGCCATCAATAATGTGCGCGGATGGTGGTCGGAAGAAACCAAAGGTGATACGGATAAACCTGGTGCCGTATTTTACTACCATTATCAGGATCTCCACTCCTGTACCTTCCAGATCACTGAATTAGAGCCCGGCAAAAAGGTTGTTTGGCATGTACTGCACAACTACTTTAATTTTGTAAATGATCAGAATGAGTGGATAGATACAAATGTTGTTTTTGAAATTACCAGTAAAGGCGACAAAACAGAGATCCACTTTACCCATCTTGGATTGGAGCCGGATCATGAGTGCTATGATATTTGTTCAAATGCCTGGGGAACGTATATCACCAAAAGCCTGTACGATCTTATTACCAAAGGTAAAGGTGAGCCAAATCCTATAGAAGAGATTGTAAAAAAAGCCCGCAAAATGAAGGCTGAATTATAAAATATCAAGGAGGGAAAACAATGAGAGATCAAAATTATACCATCGTTTTTACGGTTGATCAGACCACGGAGGAAGTTTTTAATGCGATCAATAATGTTTATGGATGGTGGACAGAAACGATGGAAGGCAGTTCACAAAAATTAAATGATGAATTTGAAGTCCGTTTTGGGGATGTGCATTACTCCAAACAAAAATTAATAGAGGTAATTCCCGGTAAAAAAATTGTTTGGTTTGTTACCGATAGTAAACTCAATTTTGTGAAAGATAAAAGCGAGTGGACGGGTACCCAAATTGTTTTTGAAATTGCCGAATATGGCAGCAAGACAGAAGTGCGTTTTACACACGTTGGTTTAACACCCCAATATGAATGTTATCGTGCCTGTTCAAATGCCTGGTGCGGTTATATAACCAATAGCTTAAATAGTTTGATCACTACAGGCGAAGGACAACCAACCGAAAAAGAAGAAGTGAATTCCTGAGACCACTTGAGGATGCCCGACATTCCTCAATAGGAGCTATAAAGCCCCCAGTTTTCGCTGGAGGCTTTTGGTCTGTGTGGATAATAGGTGAGAAACTTACTGTGTGTTGAGAGCTTTATTTAATATCAACACTAAATTCATTGCTCGTTTTGTTTTCGCGGGTAACTATAATATATTTTAAAGTTAAAGGCCGGCCATTGGTCATGGGCGACAAGATCGGATCGGAATACAGATCAGCAGTATTATCGGCCTTATGTCCATCTAGAGTATAATATACTTTACTGTCGGCAACAAAAGGCGTAATGGTTATTTTTTTTCTTTTGCTTGCCGCATCGTCAGTAATCACCACACTAGCTTCCGGGATACGGTAATTTATGCCCGATTTTTCTATCGACTCCAAAACTACCGGTAGCCGCTTGCCAACAAAATCTTCATAATTCTTGTTCTCGGTTTTTGTCCAGCCCACTTCTGCCAGCGCAATTACACGAGGGAACAGCATGTACTCTAACTTGTTATTGGTAGGTATATACTCGGTCCACATATTGGCCTGCACACCTAAAATATGTTTTTGCTGATCAGCAGTCAACGCCGTTGGCCGCGGATTGTAATTGTAAACTACATCTAATGGCAGGAAACCACCAATAGCCAGGGGTTCTGTTTTAGCATCTTTGGCCTGGGCATGATCTATATACATATTACTATTAGGCGACATGATTACGTTATGGCCTTCTTTGGCTGCCTGTATGCCACCGGCTTCGCCCCTCCAGCTCATTACAGTTGCGTTGGGTGTTAATCCGCCTTCTAATATTTCGTCCCAGCCAATTAAGCTTTTGCCGTTCTTGTTTAAAAACTTTTCTATGCGGTTAATAAACCAGCTTTGTAGTTCGTGTTCGTCCTTCAGCTTATTTTCATGGATGAGCTTTTGTGCCAGTGCCGAAGTTTTCCACTCATCCTTTGGTACTTCGTCACCACCAATGTGGATATACTTGCTCGGAAAAATAGTCATCACCTCGGTCAAAACATCCTGTAAAAACTGAAACGTAGGCTCACCGGGATTATAAATGGTATTGTGTACACCCCAATAGCCTGGTACTTTGTACGGACCGGTTCCATTACCCAATTCGGGATAGGCAGCTAATACGGCTGTGCTATGGCCGGGCATTTCAATTTCGGGTATCACTTCAATATTTCTTTCGGCCGCGTATTTTACAATTTCACGGGCCTGCTCCTGGGTGTAAAAACCACCACTCTTTTTACCATCGTAAACAAATGGTTTGAAATCATAATATTGACCAATAATAGTGGAATCGCGCCAGGCGCTGATAGCTGTTAGCTTGGGATATTTTTTTATTTCCAAACGCCAGCCCTGGTCGTCTGTTAAATGCCAGTGCAGGGTATTTAGCTTTAGGGATGCCATTACATCCAGGATTTTTTTGATCTCGTTGGCATCAAAAAAATGCCGGCCAACATCCAGCATCAGGCCGCGATAGGCAAAATTGGGTTCATCATTAATATTTACTACAGGTACTACTAATTGACTGCCTTTTTGCTGAATAAGCTGCAATAAGGACTGAACGCCATAAAACACACCGGCACGGCTTCCCTGTATATTTACGCCCTTGTTGGTTACTTTAAGCTGATAACTTTCATTGGGTAACTTAGCAGATGAGGTATTTAAAACAATAGCGCTTCCGGCTGCTGCATTATTGATCTTTAAAGTAAAGCCGTATTGCTTTTTCAGGAAATAATTGCATATAACAGCTATTTTTTGAGCGTCGGATTCTTTGGCCACGATGCTGGTGCGCTGATCAATGACAAACTGACCGACGCCTTTTTCGGCAAAGGCTGGTTTGGGTACAATGTTTACTTCGTTGGCTTGTTGAGCAAAAGTGTTCCCTCCGATTAGGATCAGGAGAAATAAAAAGAGATTTTTTTTCATAATAAATTTAGAGCAGGGCCATCCGGCATTTTTGCACCGGATGGGTTATTTGATATTTGTAGTTTTAGTAAGCGATTTTAAAGTCCGGTAAACTGTTTATATAAGCCCATCGCTGTCAACGTTGGGTTTAGCCTGGACGACGTGATGTTTAATCTCACCTTTTGAGCGGTAACCGGTTTAAAACGGATTAGCCTTTTGGCGCCAACGGTTGTACCATCAGCTATTTGTTCCCAACTTGATCCATTAAAATATTCCAGGTTGAATTTTTCGATACGCTGACCAATAGTGATGTTTTCCTGCAAGCTTAACACATCAAAAGATTGCGGTTTGGGCAGACTGAATTCGATGACCGCTGTAGTGTCCTTACTTTTTGTGGTCCAGTAGTTATGGATATTCCCATTTAATAAGGCTTTAGCGTTGACGCCGTTTGTTGAACTGATCTTCGCCCCTTTCAGTAAATTGGTTTTAAAGGTTTGATCGATGATGTTTTTCCACTCCATTAGATTTTTCTGATCATGCTCATTGATCAATCCTCTTTTATCAGGAGGGATATTGAGCAGCAGAACTGAATTTCTACCTACAGAACTATAATAGATATCCAACAGTTTCTCAGGAGATTTTACCTGGTTATCTTCCGTTTCATGGTAAAACCATCCCGGTCTTATAGATACATCTGTTTCGGCAGGATACCATACCAGGGCTTTCGCCTTGCTTATTTTGTCGCGGTTCCCAAGATCACTCCCGGTCATATCCCCTTTGGGTTTAAAAGCGATATCTTTTTGCGAATCTTTTTCTGTACCCGCATTGTTTTGCTGATCGATAGGGATAACGCTCCATTCAGATACACGGCCATAACCGCTTTCGGTACCTACCCAGCGTACATCCGGGCCCATAATGGCTATTACAGCGCTGGGCTGTAGCTTACGGATCAGGCTGTACCAGGCATCAAAATGATATACCGGCTTTTTACCGTTCGGGCCTTCGCCATTGGCGCCATCGAACCAAACCTCATCAACCCGGCCATAATTGCTCAGTAGTTCAGTCAGCTGGTTCATGAAATAGGCATTATACTTTTCGGTATCGCCATAATCGGGATTGTTCCTGTCCCATGGCGAAAGATAAATTCCAAAACCAACACCTTGTTGGTGGCAGGCATCGGCAACTTCTTTTACCACATCGCCCTGCCCGTTTTTCCAGGGGCTGTTTTTTACCGAATGCTCTGTGTATTTACTCGGCCACAGGCAAAAGCCGTCGTGATGTTTGGCCGTAATAATCACCTGTTTTATCCCGGCTAGTTTGCAGGTACGTACCCATTGGGCGGCGTCCAGCTGGCTTGGGTTAAACAGTTTAGTGTCTTCCTTTCCATCACCCCACTCCCGGTTGGTAAAGGTGTTCATGCCGAAATGTAAAAACGCGGTAAACTCCAATTCCTGCCAGCGTAATTGCCGTGGTGAAGGGGTAACATGTGCGGCTTTAATTACAATTTCCTGTTGGGAATCTGTTGGGCTGATGGCCGTGTAATTTTGAGCAAAAGCCGAAGAGCAAAAGCCTATGGCCATTATGGATAATATATGTTTCATTTTATCTAATTGCAGTTTTGAAAATTCGATGATTTATTACCTGGCCCTTTTTTCTAATTCTTCACGCGGAACGATCAACAGTTTTCCTGCGGGGGCATTTCCTTTAAATGCTTGCGCTCTTAATTGATAGATGCCTTTGGGAATAACTATGGGAGTACCGCTGTAACGGGTGCTGGATGTATCAGGGTTGGTATTATCAAGCGTATAGTAAATTTCCAGGTTGTCAATATCTGTGCTAAGAGAAGCCAATAATTGCTTTTGCTCATCAAGCTTTGCAGTGGCCAGTACATCAAAAGCCGCTGTGGAATAATTGATGTGCGCGGCATCCAAAACTTTAAACTGGGGCTCTAATTTTTTTTGAAAACCGGCCCAGTTTTGTTTTGCCCGTGGCGACCAAAAGACCTCGGATAATGCCAGAGAGCGTGGCCATGTCATGTATTCGGCATGCCGCCCGGTTGGTACAGCCTCCGACCATAAATTACCCTGCCCGCCTAACACCAATGTACTGTCTATTCCTGCTGGAACAGGGTTCCATTGATAGGCTGTTTGTAAGCGTAGCATATCGTATGTGAGGGGTTCTAGTTGCGGATCGCCCTGGTAAAGATCCAGGTAGGTATTACTGCTGGGTGTAAAAATCACCTGGTGCCCTTGTTTAGCGGCTTCTATCCCTCCTTGCATACCTTGCCAACTCATCACTGTTGCCTCAGGAGCCAGCCCACCTTCCAGAATTTCATTCCAGCCAATTATTTTTTTCTTCTTTTTCTTCAGCATCTTTTCTACTCTTTTTATAAAATAGCTTTGCAACTCGTGCTCGGTTTTTATTCCTTGTTGTTTCATAAAATCCTGTACTACGGCCGATTGCTGCCAGAAGTACTTTGTAGCTTCGTCGCCACCGATGTGGATATAATCTCCAGGGAACAAAGCAGCCACTTCTGTAAAAACTTTATCCAAAAAAGTATATACACGTTCGTCTGCCGGGTTTAGGGTGTTGTCGTCGATATTATAAAATTTACTTCCGGGATTTACAGAATAGATATATCCGGTTGCCGACAAATAAGGATAGGCTGCAATAGCTGCCAGCGAATGGCCGGGAACATCAATTTCGGGCACAATGGTTATGTGTCTTTCGGCGGCGTAAGCTATAATTTCTTTGATGTCCTGCTGGGTATAATATCCGCCATAGGTAGTCTTTTCATTTTTTTGAGGCGGATCATAAGACCACCAGCCTCCTGTTCTGGGCACACGCCAGGCACCCACTTCCGTTAAGCGGGGAAGTGATTTTATTTCTATCCGCCAACCCTGGTCGTCTGTTAAATGCCAGTGAAAAACATTGAATTTATAGCGGGCCATATCATCAATATATTTTTTTACAAAATCTTTTGAAAAAAAGTGCCGGCTTACGTCGAGCATCAACCCCCGCCATTTTAAGCGCGGGTAATCCACAATTTCTACCACAGGTAAACTATGCTGCTTATTGGCTTCGTTTGAAAGAGAAAGCAACTGCCGCAATGTTTGCAGACCATAAAATATACCTGCCGTTTTACGTGCCTGTAATTTTACTTCATGCTCGGTAATAGACAGCTCGTAGCCTTCGTCATTGCCCGGGTTGTTTAATGCCGGATTTAACAACAGGCTGATAGAATGCTCGGATGCTGTTGCTTTGTTTTTTACCGGTAAGGTAACACCAGACAGCGTATTGATCCATTCACTAGCACGGTTACCCAGCGCGGTAAGTTCAGAGCTGCCCGATGGTATGATTAAAGAAGTATGATCGTCGATTACAAATGTGCCCTTACCCTGAACCAGGGATACCGGCTCGGGAATAATGGCCGTATAATTTTGTGCATAAGCCGCAGAGCAAAAGCTTATGGCTATTATAGATAGTATATTTTTCATTTACTTAAGTTGCATTTTAATATCATCACCCCATGTGATGGGATACTGATGGATATGTCCCCTTCCGGAAACCGAACAGGCTGCTTTGCCCACAGATCCGTTATGGTAACAGGCAAGTGTGGTAATTCGAAATTTAATATATTCGCATTGGAGTTAAGCGTGTCATCTGACGCGTTAAGGAGGGCGATGATGAACGATCCATCCTCCATGGGTTTTTGCCAAATCTCCAGCTGGTTATCCATCACTTTTAATCTTTTGGCCGCTTTACCCAAAACGTCCTGATCTACAGCGATCATTTCCTTACTTTGGAGCAGCCGAAGCGTAGCATCATCAATATATTCCATATTAGCACCTATAAGCAGTGGGGCGCTCAGCATACACCACATACTAAAGTGTGTTTTTTGTTCTTCTGTGTTCAGGTGGTTTATCCTCTTCTTACCATCCTCGTCGTTGCCGCCAATAGTGCCGATCTGTAAAATATCCGGATCGTTCCAATTGCCGGGTTTTACGTAAGCGGCCTTATCAGCCAGTTTTTTCATCGCGTTATGGATAGAGCTCCAATTATCGCGGATATCTTGTTCTGTTCGCCACATTTGCCCTCCGGCCTCATTGCCCCACTCCCAAACATTCCCCATACCATACTGGCACAGTGAAAAAATAATATCACGCTGCTGCTGCTGCAGGGTTCCGGCCATTAGTTTATATGGTTTCATATACTCGGCACGGGAGGTGTCTTTGGCAAAAGCGCCATAGCTGCACCAGTCGTATTTAAGATAATCAAAGCCCATATCCGACCAATATTTAGCATCCTGAAATTCATGTTGATAACTTCCGGCTGCCCCTCCGCAGGTTAAAGGGCCGGGAGATGAATATATCCCCACCTTAAAACCATCATGATGCAAAGCATCAGTCATTCCTTTCAGATTAGGGAAGAAAGTGTTGGACACCAAGTTCCCGTTGCCATCTCTCGTAGTGCCTTGCCGGGTAGCTAAATTGTCCGGCCCCTCATAATAGCGGTAAACTTTATTGTCTGGCTGGGTTTTGAGTTCAGTCCAAACGGGATTGCTTTTTACAGGTTGATTTGCCCAGGGATCATCCAGTTCCAACAGGCTCCAGCCCAGCTGCTGCAAGCCTTTTTCTTTCATTAATTTGGCTGTCAGTTCAATTTGTTTTTGGGTTACGTTTCGGCCGTAGCTATACCAGCTGCTCCAACCCATGGGCGGGGTTAACGCCAGCCGATCGCCAATGACCAATGAAAATACGCGGGTAGTTTTTCCAAACTTATTTTTAACCGTTAGTTTGATGGAATAGGTCCCCGGAGTATGAATTTTACCGGTGATTATTCCTGTACGCGCATCAAACTGTACCGTTGAGGGTAAGCCTTTTGCTGCCACCAGGATAGGCCGGGCACCAGAAACCGGGACCGGGTAAATAAAAAGTTTATCGGGGCGTGCACCAAATAACCGTGGTCCATTAATCTGAGGGATTGAATCCTGTTGTGCATAACAATATCCACATAATAATACATGGATTATTACAGTAAAAAATTTCTTTACCATTTTTGATAAGTATGATCGGCGTTTATAGGTTTTCCGTTTTTACAATATAGCTTTTTTGTTTTCAGGTTGATACAGTTTTTGTTTTAAATAGAATCTAAAGAGCTTCCGGTTATTAACCGGAAGCTCAATTAGGTGACAGATATAGGGTTTGTTAATTATTATGGGCATCCGCTGGTGGCACTGGCCTGGGTACTTGCCGTATAAACACCGTTTGTAATGGTGCCTGTGTAAGTGGTACCCAATGAGGCAACGGCAGTAGTATTACTTGCTGCATTGTCCAGTTGCCAGTATAGTTTTAAGTTTGAGGCATTGGGGTGGCAGGTTCCCAAAGTTTTATTCATCCAGGCAGATATAGTTGACTGGCTGAGCGCGGCATTCCACACCCTTATTTCATCTATTTTTCCACTCAGGTAGGTGTTGGTAGAGGATGTAGTTTCAGATCCGGCCAGGAAAGCAGCTGTATTGGTACTGCTGGTTGATGAGGGTATGGTGCCCGAAAAAGTAAGCGTTTGCAGGGTACCGTTGATATACAGTTTAAGCCTCAACGCGTTGGTGCTCTGCGTACCATCAAACACCACAGCTACATGATACCATTGACCTGCCGCAACCACATTGGCCGCGGTATAACCATAGCTGTTACTGCCGTTGCCTAAAATTACATACAGCGAATTGTCGCCGCCGCCTGTTTGTATGGCTATCCTGTCGGTACTGGTATTGCTTTTGGCTAAAATGTTGTTCCATGAGCCAATAGCGCTAAAGTACAACCATGACTCGAGGGTAAAGGCCGAAGCACTTTTAAGCTGGGTAACATCACCGGCAGATATTTTTCCGGAAGAAAGTGAAACCGCGTTGGTTGTTGAGGTTGTTTGCGGTGGGTTCATCATTTGAATGGCTTGGCGGGTATAAATATTATGAACACCATTGGCTATCTGATAATATTCATTGTCTATACCGTATGAGCCAACGCCGCCTTTTGTGCCTTGTGTAGGCTGCCAGCTGGCGTATTGGTATATTTGTACCGGATTATAATTATAGCTGGAGTTTTGTCCGTCGCCAGATCCATCTTCAAAATCAACAATAGGTATAAACTGATTAGGCCTGATGTATGCAGAATAAGTATTGAAGGTGCCGGTTAACGAACTGGTTTGGCGCCAATAAGCTTGTTGATACAAATAGCTGATAAAAGTAGAAACTTGTCTGAAAAAGCTGCTGGTGCCATCTTCATTGGTATCTAAAATCAGTAGTTTTCCGGTTGTTGCTTTCGGACCAAAGTATTGGCTCAAGGCGCTCATCAGGCCTACATCAGCGGTTAGCGTTGCGCCTGATGGAATACTCTCTACATCCAGATCGATCCCGTCATAGCCCATGGCATTATAGCTGTTGTAAGTAGCCAATGCCCAGGCCGCGTAACCTGTGCTGTTATTGGTATAGTGATTAGTATAGGAGGTATCAGATGTGGTGTTGGGTAAACCCTGTGTATTTACAATTTTTGTTCCTTTAGCGTGTAATGCAGGTATGTAAGTATTTTTTAAAGCAGGCCAGTAAGGCGAGCTGGGAGGTGTATAGTCGGTAAAGTTGGAGATAATATCTACACTATCCGGCATATCGGTCATGGCGGGTCCATTAACATCCCCGGATACGGTTTTATCGCCCCAGGTACGGTAATAACCAACCATGAGTTGGTGAGCGCTGTTTTTGTAAGCAATGAGGTCGGCATTGGTAGCCGTAACGTTTAAATGATTTGCCGCCGAATTAACTGCCGGTTGTTTTGTGCCGTTGTGGATATCCTTTTTACAGGATGTAACACCTGCAATGATGCAGGGGCACAGCATGAACAGCCATGTCTTAACTACAAAGATGTTTTTTTTCATAATAGGTTTTTTAAAGGTTTATAAATGAAGACGAAAACTTGTGAGCGATAGACTGTTTGGCGGATAAGGGTTGTGAGTTATTATGTTTTGAAAAGAACCCTCCCGAAGAAGGGTTCTTATAACCAACTAATCAACTATGCCGGTACTCACTCCGGCGATAGCAGTATTTTTAATTACCAGCCCGGATTTTGTTTGATGGCCGGATTTACTACTGTTTCCTGTACCGGAATTGGTAAAAGATAATCACGGTTTACATTAAACTGATAACCACTGGCCATGCTGCTTACATTGCCGTATGGGGCGATGTATCCATCGGCATTCACAAACAGGTTGGTGCCTATTTTAATGGCCGGTATAACGGTTAAAAACTGGTTGGCTTTAGCGCCCAGGGGAGATTTACCCACAATAACAGTTGGCGCTGCGGCCCATCTCAACACATCATTAAGCCGGTAGCCTTCGCAAGCTAATTCTATCCGGCGCTCACGGCGTACCTCGTTAATAACCGGTGAAAGAGAAGGGAAAAGCCAGTTAGGATCTGCAGCTATAGATGCGATATTTAGATGCGGCATTTTTACCCGGTCGCGGAGCTTATTAATGGTCATATCAACATCTCCCTGTGTTAGTGTACCCAATTCGGCACGGGCTTCAGCATATATCAGCAATATTTCGGCATAGCGCATATAAATTACGCCATCGGTACCACCGGGGCCATTGTGGCTATCCTGGAAATAATCGGTATTGAGCCCTTTTCTGATCTGGAAGCCTGTAGTGCATGGGGTTCCGGAAACAAGCGCCGGGTAAGTAAATAATTTCAATGGAGAAGCTCCCGGGATATTAGATATCACGGTATCACCATATAAAAACACACTTTGTCTTAACCTTGGGTCGCGATTTTTTAGCTGATGTGCAAGGGAGTCGTTCCCTTTATACAGTGGACTCAAGCTGATAGGTTTACCATCGGTACACAGGTAGTCATCAACCAGACTTTTTGACAAGCCGTCGGAGTTGGTACCGCCCGATCCAAACTGGTAATAATTTTGCCAGTAGGTAGTAATACCGGCTTGCTGGTTATATGCTCCCCAAAACATGATCTCCTTGCTGCTGGTATAATCGGTTTGGTTAAACAAATTGAAGTACCCGTTAGATACCCCAACATTATCCAGTTGATATACACCCGAAGAGATCACGGTATTGGCGGCATCGGCAGCCATTTGTAAATAATTGGCTCCGTTTTGCCCACTAACGCCAAAAGCATCGCCTGCATGGTATTTTTCCCAGGTACCTTCAAATAAGCATACCCTTGCTTTAAAACCCTGCGCGTATTCTTTATATAAACGCTGCGATTGCGCTTTGCCTTTTGCCGGCAGATTGGTGATGGCCCGGTTAAGGTCATTCAAAATAGAATCCACCACCACATTACGTGGCAATCTTGGTGCATTTAAAGCGGTTATCTCATCAACATTTAAAGCTTTGGTAATAAAAGGTACTCCGCCTACGTTTTGAACGGCCTGGAAATATAACATCGCCCTGAAAAAATAAGCCTCACCTACGTAAGGGGCAATATCACCGGCGGCGCCGCTAACTTTTGAATAATTAGCCAGGAAATAATTAACATCACGGATATTGGCCCAATCGGCATAACTGGAATTGTTTATGGTCAGCTGCCCGCTTAGGCGGCCATCCAGAGATTGCGGAACCATATTGTCGCTATTGTCATCAACACTGTATATGCCTAAACTTCCATAGTTTCGGTAATGCGGAAAAATATTATCCTTTCCGTATAAATTGTTCATGTAGTTCTGCAAATCGCTGGGGGTATGCCAGTAGGATGCCTCGGTAAGACTGGTGGGCGGCGCCTGATTTAGTAAGCCATCCTTTTTACAGGATGATATAGCCAATAAGCCCAGTATGCTGTATATGTATATGAGTTGTTTCGGTTTCATGTTTTTAAATATTTGTGTTGTTATTTAATATTCATTTGTAAACCAAAGGAATAGGTACGCTGTAGCGGATATATCTTCTCGTCGCTTTGCAATAATTCCGGATCTACGTACTGGTGTTTAAACACACCGGTGATGGTGGCCAGGTTATCTACGCTGCCATATAACCGTACCCCATAAAGGTGAATTTTTTGAGTAAACCTATCAGGAATAGTATAACCCAGCTGCACATTTTTTAAGCGCATATAGGCGGCATTTAACAAATAGCCCGATTGGGTGATCTGGTTTTTACCTGGACCGTTGTTGATATCCAGCCTTGGGAAATAGCCATTGGTATTGGTTGGTGTCCACCGGTCGGCCATTTTAGGAGTTACGGTACTTTGATATTCTGAAGTTACTCCCCAGAAGTAGTTATTGCCGGGCACATAGTCTGTGTGGCCCTGTCCTTGTATAAATATGGCCACGTCAATACCTTTCCAGCCTACGTTGGCATTAAAACCATATAAATATTTGGGGGTAGTATTGCCTATAATAGCTTGATCACCAGGATTGCCAACAGTTTTGCTGCCGTAAGTGATCTTTCCATCGCCGTTCAGGTCAGCATATTGAATATCTCCGGGTTTATAGCCGCTTCCATTGATGGCGGTTTGATCTGGAGAACTGTTAACCTGTGCCTGTGTTTGAAATTTACCAACTGTTTTAAATCCCCATATAGCGCCCATTGGTTCACCCGCATACGGCTGGTTGATCAGCTTGGCCGGGTTTCCATCGTATTTGGTTATTGTACCTGTGTAATGGCCCATGTTTGCCCTAACCATTACCCTAACCTGGTTAAATTGGTGTTTCCATGAAAGTGTAGCATCCCAGCCTTTTGTAGTTGATGCCGCAGCATTTACCGTTGGAGCCGAAACACCCAAGGTAGCCGGAGGAGTAGTTGATGGAGCGAACTGGTCTTTTATTTTTTTGTTATACCAATCGGCAGTGAGGCTAAAATCAGTCAGGAAATCTACGTCGATACCAATGTCCAGCATGGATGGTTTTGCCCAGGTAATCGTAGGGCTGGGCAGGTTTCCTGGATTGGAAACGGAAGGCAGTCGGCCACCACTGGACGGTGTAAATATCCATTGACTGTTATTGGCTTGACTAACCTGTAAATTGCTCAGGTAAGGATAAAAGCTATTCTGGGTTAAAAGTGAAGAAATATCGCCTAAGCCACCATAGGAGGCACGGAATTTAAGGTTGGCGATATGGTTGCGTAAGGGCTCAAAGAAATTTTCTTTAGATACATTCCATCCTGCAGATACCGAGGTAAACCAATGATAACGGGTATTCTGCGGAAATAAGGAAGTGCCCATATAGCTGGCATTGCCCTCTATTAAGTATTTTTCTTTGTAATTATAATTAACCCTGCCAATGCTGCTACTGGTAGCCCAGCTGTAAGGAGGAACGCCATTAATACTATTGGCTCCATCCGTTACAATAGGGGTTGTGCCGCTGGTAAGGGCAAGTGAAGGCAGACTGGTACTGTACAGGTACTGGTTATAACCGTACAAGTTTGAATACGTTTTTTGTTCGGTTTGCTGACCTACCAATACTTTAAAATAATGACCGCCTATTTGCTTTTCGTAACTGGTAAAATAGTTGTAGTTATAATAGGTGGTAAGCCCGTAATTTTGAGCTACAGACGATATGGTATTACTTAATGTTTGCGGATTGTTGGGGGTTGAATAGTAATAAGGTAAAACGGTACTTGTTTGATTATAACTTTGGTAGTTATAAGTGTACTGACCGGTAATATTCCAGCCTGGTAATGGCTTAATGATGATGTCGCCACCTATCCGACTGTTATTTGTACGACTTTTATTGCTGCCGCCTTGTTGTATCTGTGGAATATAAGAGGTTGGGTCATATCCGCCATTAGGGTCAATTAAGGGCAAATTTGGCCAAATACGCGCTATCTGATGGAAAAAATTACTACCGGTACTGCTGCCTCCGTTATATGGCGATACATTGTTCTCCTGCGAAAATGCCGTTTTAACGCTGAAAGTAACATATTTATTAAGATCGGCAGTGAGGTTCGCCCTTAGGTTATTGCGTTTATAGCTATCATTAAAATAGTTAAAAAGCCCGTTTTGATTAGTTGCCCCAAAGCCTACAAAATAAGTTATTTTGTCGCTGCCACCATCAACGCTAAAATTGTGCTGCTGGCTTGCCGATGTTTTTTTCAGGTAAATTTTAAACCAATCGTTATTGGCATTTCCAAATATCGGATCATAGCTGGCCCACTGGTTAGAGCCTGGAACGGGTATAGTATTAGGGATTGCATTAGGGTTTTGCACGTAAGTGGTTATCCTGCTGATGGCATCATCGGTAAACAGCGGTGGTTGCCCTGCGTTAACAAAGGCCTCGTTCATCGTGTTCGCAAAAATAAGCGAATTGGACATTTGCGGCACGTTTAGCGGTTTAGCGTAGGCGAAGTTGTTGGAATAGCTAAAGCGGGCAGGTTGATTCTTTTTACCTTGTTTAGTGGTGATCAATAATACGCCGTTAGGAGCCCTGGAACCGTAAACAGCCGATGACGCCGCATCCTTAAGCAAACTGATGTTTTCAATATCATTAACATTGATAGAGTTGATATCCGTTTCTAATCCGTCAACCAAAATAAGCGGTCCGGCAAGCTGTCCATTAAAACCGGTAAAGCCACGTACGTTAATTGTTTTGGCCGAACCTGGGGCGCCGCCACCATAATTGGTAGTTACATTTAAACCGGCCATTACGCCTTGTAATGCACTGCCTACATTGGGTACAGGGCGATTTTGCAGGTCTTTACCGCTTACCTGGTCAACGGCGCCGGTAAGGTCTGCTTTTTTCTGGGTGCCAAAAGCAACAACAACTACTTCGCTAAGGTCACTCTTGCGGGGTACTAATTGAACATTGACCTCAGCGCGGCCATTAATTTCTACTTCGCTTGTCTGGTAACCCACAAAACTAAAGGTTAATATACCTTGGGCGTTGGGTATCGAGAGCGCGTAATTGCCTTTGCTATCGGTAGCCATAGATGTGGATGATCCTTTTAACCTAACCGTTACGCCGGGTAATGGCAAGCCGTTTTCATCACTTACCTTACCCTTAACCATTACGTTTACCACTTGTGTTACAGGTGCCTGTACATTCCTTTTTTGAACTACTATGGTTTTATCTACAATAGTATAAGTTAAGGGCTGGTCTTTAAAGCAATCTGTAAGCGCCTGTTGCAAAGTGGCATGATCCAGTGAAATATCAATGTTGTGTGTTCCGCGTAATACTTCGTCTTCGTACCAAATAATATAATTGGTTTGCTTTTGTATCGCAGTAAAAACTTTTTTTATGGAGATGTTTTTTTCTGAAAGCGTTACTTGCTGTGCAAATCCCGTAGCTGATGCCTGTAAACAGGCCAATGTCATCAAAAAAACTACAAATTTCATAACCATGAAAATTTTAATGAGCGGCCTCTGCTTAAAAAACAAAGGCTTAAAAAGAGTATAAAAATTCATACTTTAGGAGTTAGGTTAACTGAATAGATTATCTGTAACTGGATTTTTTATCCCGATACAATCGGGAAGGGGTTAACCAGATATTACCCGGCAGTGTTGGTAGCACTGCCGGATTTTTTTATGGTAACCGCATGGTGGGTTTAAAGTATTTCTTATGCCATATTTGCTATTGTTTAAGGTGATTAATCAATTGAGTTTAATAAGGTTTAGGGTGTTACGATGAGTTTTTTGCCGGCCATCTTAAAATGTATCTTATTTAATTCCAATACTTTTAATAAAACAGACAGGTTTGATTCGCGGGAAATACCACCGGTAAATAAGCGGGTTGGCATATCGCCCTGGTATTCTACATCTATATCGTACCATCGCGACACTTGTCGCATAATGGTTTTTATATCTTCATTTACAAATAAGGTTTGCCCATTTTTCCAGGCCATAACAGCATTGATATCTGCATCATCCGTAACAGATAATTTTCCATCGGCAGTAAGTTGTGCTTGCTGCCCGGGCTTTAGCACACTTGTAAGTTTATTTTTTACAATTTTCACCGATCCTTCCAATAAAGTGGTTTTTACTGCGGCTTCATCATTGTAAGCCATAATGTTAAAGTGGGTGCCTAAAACCTCTACTTCCTGTTGCCCGTTCACGTTAATTTTAAAGGGCATCGCTTTATTTTTTGCTACTTCAAAATAGGCTTCACCGGTAATGGCTACCCTGCGCTCAGTGCCGGAAAAAGCGATAGGATAAGTGATAGATGACGATGCATTGAGCCATACTCTGGTGCCGTCGGCCAGTTGCAAATCATACTTACCGCCCCGGGGCGTTGTCATGGTATTATATATGGCTGTAGTATTGCCTGTGGCTGTTTGGTTATAGGCGATATGCCCGTTGCCCGATTTTACAATTTTAGTTTTACCCTGATTTGCAAGCAATCCGTTCTGGGCCGAATCTAAAACGATATGGGAACCATCGCCGAGGGTCAATATGGCTTTATTGCCGCCCGGTTGTACATCAATTGGGCCGGGTTTGGTCAGGGCGGTTAATGCCGTAGGTTTTGGTTTATTGTATCTAAGAAAATATATACCGGGTAAAATAAACAGGAGTATTGCCGCTGCCAGCTTTGCCCAGTTTAATACCCGGTGTTTAAACTTTTTTTCAGGAGATGATGAATGGTTAAAAATGCGGTCGAGGATTAGTTGCTGCCGGTTATCCGGCAACGCGCGTTCTTCGGTCTCCTGATTTAAAGCATCTCCAAGTACTTCTTTTACCTGCGAGGCATTTTGCAGATTGTTGATATAATCAAAAAGCTCATGAGTTTCGGCCCCGGAGGCTTCTTTGCTCATATACCGGTTAAATAAATTTAGGAGTTGCTGGTTATTCATATTACTTAAAGGGATCACTTACGGGAAAGCAGATCACATATTTAGCCCTTTATATACACTGACACCTGACAAAGCCGGGAGGGTGAGTTGAAATGATAATTTTTTTGAATTAATTTATAAATCTGCAAAAAGTATACAACTCCCCCGAATTTGTGTTATCCGTAGCCCTGCTAATAACCAGACCTTTACAGCGTAATTTAAAATTTCAGAAAAATGAATAAGACTATTTTAATAACAGGTGCGAGCAGCGGTATTGGAGCTGCAACTGCAAAACTATTTTCGGAAAAAGGATGGAACGTAATTGCTACCATGCGGAAACCAGAAAACGAAACAGAATTAAGAACATCAGACAATGTATTGGTAACCAAATTGGATGTTTTGGATCTGTATTCCATTGAAAACGCTGTAAATGAGGGTATCCAAAAGTTTGGAAAGATTGATGTATTAGTTAACAATGCAGGCTACGGTGCTTATGGTACATTGGAGTCTTTTCCAAGAGAAAATATCGTTCGCCAGTTTAACACTAATGTGATCGGACTGATAGACGTTACTAAAGCCTTGCTTCCTCATTTTCGCGTAAATAAAAGCGGTATAATTATTAATATTTCTTCTATTGGGGGTAAAATGACTTTCCCTTTGGGCGCTTTGTACCATGGAACCAAATTTGCCGTTGAAGGTATTTCCGAATCATTGAGCTTTGAGTTAGAACAGTTTGGCGGAAAAGTGAAGATCATTGAACCTGGCGCCATTGCTACCGATTTTTCGGAGCGTTCATTGGATTTTAGCAATGATGAAAGCCTTACCGAATATCAATCAATGGTTGGGAAAATAAACGCCGGAATGCCTGCTTTTTTTGCAAACGCTTCACCGGCCAGTGTGGTTGCTGATGTCATTTACAAAGCGGCTACTGATGGTACCAATCAATTGAGATATACCGCCGGCGAAGATGCTAAAGTGATCATCGAAAATCGCCGGCAGGTGGATGATGCCGCATTTATTGAGGGAATGAAAACACAATTCGGTCTTTAATTATTCAATACTTAAATTAGAAGTCTTATGAGCGCTTTTATCCACCTGCAAACCATCACAGATCTGTTTAAATTTTTTAGGTTAACTCAACCTATCCGGCATCCCCTGGTTGCTGTGGTAGATTTTAACAGGGTAAGTGAGCTGGTTAATGAGGAAACAAGGCTTTCTACAGACTTCTATTACCTTTTATTTAAAAACTATAACAGGAACAACTTAAAGTATGGCCGTAAAGTTGTTGACTTTCAGGACGGAAGCCTGATTTGCATGGCCCCCAACCAGGTTATTGAATTGGATAATGATATCGAAGTTTCTGAAAATATGATGGGTTGGGGGCTGTTTTTTCACCCAGATCTAATCAGGGCTACCTCGCTAAATGAGAAAATGAAAGACTACAGTTTTTTTTCTTATGAGATGTCTGAGGCGCTTCATTTGTCTGAAAAAGAAAAGCAGATCTTATATGATTGTGTACAGAAAGTTGAAGCTGAGTTACAGGAAAATATAGATGTACACAGCGAGGCTATCATCGTTTCTACCATTGAATTGCTTTTAAACTATTGCTTCCGGTTTTATGGGCGACAATTTATTACCAGGAAAAATTCTAATAACTCGGTAGTGGTTCAGGTAGAAAAAATTCTGAGTGAATATTTTGAGAGAGACGATATTAATAACAAAGGCTTACCTACTGTAAAATATCTGGCAGAGCAGGTTTATTTATCACCTGGCTATTTGAGCGACCTGCTCAAAAAAGAAACTGGCAAAAATGCCCAGGATCACATACACTTTTATTTAATTGAAAAAGCCAAAAGCATTTTATTAAGCACTAATAAATCTGTCGGCGAAATAGCCTATTCTTTAGGGTTTGAATACCCACAGTACTTTAATAAGCTTTTCAAGCAAAAAACCGGAAGAACTCCCATTGAATTCAGGAGTATGAATTAAAAATGAGGTTTTGGCTTTCTGTTAAACTTTTAACCGCCTAAGTATGGAAGCAGTTTGGGCTATTTAAAAAACAGATAAAACAGGATAAGTGTATTGATCTGAACAAAATAAGTCCGGATAAATTTGAGGGCCAGTTTCATGTGTGTATGAACGGTTGACGACGAGATATTTAACCTGCCGGCTACTTCGCTGTATTTCAACCCTTCCTGGTGGCACATGGTATAAATCAATTTTTGCTGTGGTGTAAGGTGGCTGATAGCCTGGTTAAGCGAATGTTCCAGGTCATGGTAAATAACCGCATCTTCGGTATTATTTACCTCTTCTGTCATTTGTTTGCTTAGCTCAAAAGCGATCAGGTTTTCATGGGCAATTCGCCTTAATACATTATAGGCGTAATTTCGGGTCATGCGGTTTACATAGGCGCCAAAATTCTCAATCTCCGGCAAATTTTGGCGATTAATCCAGATTTTCAGAAAAATGTCCTGCAAAATTTCTTCGGCCAGCTCTTCAGACCGGGTGAGTTTTAAAGCAAAAGGATAAACTGTTTTTGAATAATGCTCAAAAAGTATAGTGAATGACTTTTGATCACCGGCAGCTACCTGGAGCAAAAGCACTCGCTCTTTATCTATTGATCTATTTTGCAATGCGTTATAAAAAAACAGGGTTATTAATTTGGTTCACTTTTGTGGAGTGAATGTATTCTAAAAAGATATAATTTGCCTATTTTATCACCGCGCAAACGTTTGTTTGGAATTAAGGCTGTTTGGTGAAATATAAATGATAAGCGTGGGCTAAATGCAGCAAAACAGGCTATTTGGCAACACTCCTTTTCAGAAAGGAATGATCTTGAAATCTGAGTTGGGATACATCAATAATTGTTTACGCAAGCGTTTGCGTAAACAATTAAAAATAAGGAGCTTAAACAAGGTATGTTTAAAGCCCGATTTTGTGGGTAAGTGTAAACGGATTATAAATAGTTAATGATTTATAATCATTTGGTTTTGATGGTTTTATAGCCAGCCATATACTGTTTGTAATCATTTTTAACCTGGTTGGCATAGCTTTTTGTATAAGCGATAAGTGGTTTTTGCCAATCATTTTCATGGGCAAAAGCGGTTAATGCATCATTAATAGCCGAGCCCTGTATGCCGCAACTCCGTAATTGCGCCGAGGCGGTTAAAGTGGCCATATCCAATAATACACATTGCATATCCTTAAGATTTTCGGCTAAAAGATCCAGATTGATTTTATCGGCAAAGGGTTGCATTTCCTGTAATACATAAGTGTCGCCTTTAAATACTGTAGTACTCAGTAATGCGGGGGATATATTCTGCATCCGGTATTTGGTGGTGATCATCCGCTCGGCATCTGTGGCCCATTTAGGTTGGCGGATTGGATTATAGGGAGCAAGCGATGATTTAGTACCCTCTTTAAGTTCCAGTAACAAAAAATCGCCTTTGATTTTAGTGCTCTGCAATAAAAACATATAGCGTTTTAGCCCGATACTCCCGGTACCGGCCACCCTAAAAGCAGCATCTTTAACCTCGTAATTATTAGGCCAGGAGGTAGTTTTTTCGAGCAGGCTGTCCAGGTGTTGCATCAGTTCGGTTTTTAAGGGCTTCGGAATATCAAAATGAGTTTGGTTGTCTATTTTGATGCGCAGTTGTTTATGAACCGGGGTGGCAATTTTTTTGATGATGTCCTTTTCCTTTCTTTTTTTAACCTTGCTTAAAAAATCGCTTACGATGCCATCGGCAGTTCGGGGATCGATATAATAAGCTTTGCCCGATTGCAAAACCTCGGTATATTTCTTCACAAAAAGCTTAACCATTTTGTCGGCTTCGGCTTTGGTTAGTTTCAGGGTATCAAAAGCTACATAAATGCTGGTGAGCACCCGGGCTACCTCCCAGTTTGAAGGAGCCAGCATCGATTCGTCAAAATCATTCAGATCAAAATAAACCTGACGGTTGTTCCCTTTAAAACTACCGAAATTTTCCAGGTGCAGGTCACCGCAAACCCATACCTGGGGCGAAACCGGAAAATCTTTCACTTTACACAAATCCTCATAAAACAGGTGACAGGTACCCCGGAAAAAACGGAAAGGGCTTTCGGCCATCGCCTTATATTTTAGTTGAACCTTGTCGGGCAGCAGAGGGGCATTAAATTTTTTAATTCTTTCAATAATAGTATCCATAACATACAGCATTTAAAATGTAAAATATAATGCAGGGTTGATGAAAAGGCTTTTAATGAGATTGGTCACCATTCAAAGGATTGTACAATGCTCTGGTCCAGTAGCCAGTCATTAAACAATTCCAGTTGTTTCCCTTTGCCGGAGATCAATACTTCCAGGATCACCTGCTCGCCGGAGCGTAATACTTTGGAGTTGGTAACCTGCAGATTTAAACTTTCTACTTGTTGTTGAATGGCTCCCGAAGGGTATTTATCCTTAAACGTAATTTTATAATCGCGATGCTGAAAGCGAAAATCTATCCGGAACTGGATAAAATCAAGGGCGTAAAGTATAAACAAGGATAGTACCAGCGACAAGCCCGCCAGTACATATTCGCCAATACCTATCAGCATGCCTATAGCGGCGGCTATCCAGATGGAGGCTGCGGTAGTGATGCCCGAAACACTTATATTGTTGCGGAATATAACCCCTGCCCCTAAAAAACCTACACCGGTAATAATGTTGGCCGCTATACGATCGCGATTAGCTTCGACACCCAGAAGGTAGGAACAAATGGTGAATACAGTTGATCCAAAACAAATGAGCGCCAGCGTACGGAATCCTGCCGACTTACCGCGTATCTCCCGCTCAAAGCCCAGGATACTGCCGCATATAACCGATAAAGTTATTTTTAATATTTCATCGCCACTAATAGTATGGGCGGTATTGATAACTGAACTAAGTAACATTTTAGGTTTAACATTTATATATTTTCGAATAGCAGGTTTAGTAAATATAAATAAAATAAAGCGTGGAATGATACCCACATTTAGTAGATATTAACAAGTGTTTTAAATAAGACGTTAAATATCATGGAAGCCTATTTATTTAAAATGATAAATAATTATATTTGAAGCACCTGAACAACAATATATGGCAACATTATCACAATAAGAAAAACCTTAGCCCCTAGCCTTCAAAAGGCATCAATCAAACAATATTTATTCATTCCGTAACAACTCAGTACCAATCTGATACAGATTGATCTTGCACATACATTTTAAAACAATCTTTTAGCCCCTTATATCATGAAAAAATTAATCTTTTCACTATCTCTGTTTTTGGGTTTTTCGTCATTAGTACATGCTCAATGGACCACCAGCGGTAATAATGTTATTAACACGAATACCGGGAATATCGGCATTGGTGTCCCCAATCCAACAAATAAGCTTGATGTGGCAGGCGTCATCAATACACAAAGTTATATGACATCTACATTAGGGTTTTATGTTCCAAGTACTTTAAATGGAATGAATAATACCTTAGGCGGTAATACGATTTCTTTTCGGACAGGAAATGTGGAAAACCGTATGGTAATTGATGGTAGTGGCAATGTCGGTATTGGAATAACCACACCCGCTGAAAAATTGACGATTAACGGCAATTTAAGAACTATTTTAGATCCCAATCCTAATTTTATATCTAAAAACGTTGTTCGTTTGATGACACTTGGGGTGTCTGGTATCACTGGTGCCCAAAATTGGACGTTAAGAGGAGTGTACCAATATGGCGGCGGTGTTCTCTTAAATTCCGATGGTGGCGATCTTGATATTATCAAATCATTAGATGGTAATACAATACTCGGTACAAAATTCGACGGGACGGCACTTGGCAGTATAGGTATTGGAACAACAACACCCGCGGCTCAATTGGATGTAGCTTCAAATAGCTCTATAGGCACAAAAGGAAGTAAATTTAATACACCTTTAACCTTAATCAAGAATGGAGATCCTAATGGTACTGATAATCCGGTCCTTTTGATCAAACATAGCGGCAACGGAAGTAATATTTTTGGAAACGCAGCCACTGATATAGGTATCATCAATATACAAGGCTTTAATACTACTGTAGCCAATAAAGCGATCAATTCAAACAATAATTTTTATGTTTTTACAAATGGCACTGTGGGTGTCAATACTAATTATATTCCTTCGGGTTATCAGTTGGCCGTAAATGGAAGTGCCATCGCAACTGCGGTTACGGTGCAGTTAAAAAGTAACTGGCCCGATTATGTATTCAAAAAAGATTACCAATTACCCTCGCTTCAGGAGGTAAAAGCCTACATCGATCAAAACGAGCATTTACCCGAAACACCCTCCGCGCAGCAAATAGCTAAAGAAGGATTGAACCTGGGCGAGATGAATAAATTGCTGATGAAAAAAGTAGAGGAATTAACCTTGTACCTGATAGAACAAAACAAACGAATTGAAAAACTGGAATCGCAAATCAATAAGTCTCATGAATAAAAAATCACTCCTATTTAAATCGGTTTTACTGCTCATCGTATTAATAACATTATCAGGGCTAGCCCACGCACAATATTCCTATGAATATGTAGGCGGAACAGCTCGCCCAACTTTTTTAGTTGGTAGTTTACCTCCAGATAATGACTCAAATGATAGTAAATTGCAAATTGATGTTTTCGGAGGAGGGTGGGGATCTAATAATACAGGGGTAACCACCTACTATGTTGGGAACAGAGGAGGGTTAGTTATACATCAGGTAACAAACGGCAATGCCTGTGGAAACTTTACGATTAAAGCCTATGCGAATCCAAACGGAAATACGGATATATACATTGTAAATACCACAGATTGGTCGGCCTATTCAATTAAATCATGTAAGCTAGGAAATGGAGGAGGATCCCAGCTCCAGTCGATTGTGCAACAAGCACCTGTCGGAACAGATGTTACACCGGCTGTACTTCCGGTAATGATTACCGATGCCAATGGGAACATCGCCCTTAATACATACGATAGCAAAGGATACAAATTTGCAGTCAATGGTAGTGCCATTGCCACATCAATGACCGTGAAACTCAACTCAGCGTGGCCCGATTATGTATTCAAAAAAGATTATCAATTGCCCTCACTTCAGGACGTAAAAACCTACATCGACCAAAATCAGCATTTACCCGAAACACCATCCGCGCAGCAAATAGCTAAAGACGGATTGAACCTGGGCGAGATGAATAAACTGCAGATGAAAAAAATCGAAGAGCTGACTTTATATTTAATAGAGAAAGACACAGAGATAAACGAACAAAAAGTCACCAATAACAAATTACAGGAGCAAATTAATCAGTTAAATAAAAAGCTCGAACTCCTGATCAATAAAATCAAATAAACTTTTAGCCCCTTATATCATGAAGAAATTAATCTTTTCACTATCTCTGTTTCTAAGCTTTTCATCTTTAGTACATGCCCAATGGACAACCAGTGGGAATAATGCTTTTTATAGTCTTAGCGGAAATGTAGGTATCGGTGTCGCCAATCCTACAAATAAGCTTGATGTAGCAGGCGTCATCAATACACAAAGCTATATGACTTCAGCATTAGGGTTTTATATTCCAAGTACTTCAAATGGAATAAACAATGTCTTGGGCGGAAATTCGCTCTCATTCCGAACAGGAAATGTCGATAATCGCATGGTTATCGATGGCGGTGGTAATGTTGGTATTGGAACAGGTGGGCCAGCCGCAGTTTTAACTATAATCAACCCGACCCCGGTAATTCAGCTGTTTGATAAAGATTTCAACCCTCACGATGGAAGTAGTGTTGGAAAACTGGCATTTGGTGCTGCTGGTAACGAATATGCTTCGATCGAAGCAACTCGGGTTTCAACTAATTTCGATGATCTATCTAATATATTGTTTAGAACGAGTTGGTCTGCCGGCGCAGGTGGGGATGGAGTAAATATTGAACGAATGAGAATCAGTTGTACGGGCAACGTAGGTATTGGTACCATCAACCCTCAAAACAAATTAGATGTAAACGGCACAATCCATTCCAAAGCGGTCAACATAGATTTGAATGGTTGGAATGATTACGTTTTCAAAAAGGATTACCAACTACGGCCACTATCAGCAGTAAAAGCCTATATCGACCAAAATCAGCATTTGCCAGAAATTCCGTCGCAACAGGAAATGATTAAAAACGGATTAGATGTGAGCGAGATGAATAAATTGCTGATGAAAAAAGTGGAAGAGCTGACCCTATACATGATCGAAATGAAAGAGGAGATTAAAGACCTGCAAAAACAAAATCAGGATTTAAAAAAGCAAATCAAATAAATACATGAAAAAGACTTTATTGCTGACATTGGTAGCTTTAGCAAGTGCTCACTTTGCTAATGCGCAAAAAACCGTGACCGTTGATGCCAATGATGCCTTAAATAGCAACACTAAAATTGTGGCCCAAACATCAATTGGTCAAATTTTTTTTACAGGGCATCAGCTTGGAACAGGTTATTCATATCCTGGAGCAGGAATATTCAGAGCATGGACAGATAATCCAAATGGCGCAACAAATGTATTTATAGATGGGATAGCCGGAGGCGCTGTTAACTTTAGTGTACGTGCAGATGGTCAGGGTTATTTTGCAGGGAAAGTTGGTATAGGTAATTCTATGCCTAATGCGACCTTAGATGTAAACGGAAATGTTATTATGGCTGGTAGTACAGCAAATCTTGATAACAGAAATGGAGGCGTTCCGCTTAGCTTCCTGGAAAATACCGGTAAAATGATGATCGGCTGGAACAGAACACAGGGAGCGGGTGAAACAGACTTTATCAGTAATCAAGGAGGGGGAAGTGTAGGCGGTTTTGCATTTTACAATCATTCCAATACCGGTGCTGAAAACCAACTGATGTGGCTTACTGGCGATGGACGGTTAATGCTTGGGTTAAGTACAGGTAATACCGGCAATAATAAGTTGGCAGTTGGTGGAGGAGTTATAGCGGAAGCCGTTACTGTTAAGCTTCAAGCAAACTGGCCCGATTATGTTTTCAACAAGAATTATCAATTGCCCTCGCTTCAGGACGTAAAAGCCTACATCGATCAAAATCAGCATTTACCAGAGATTCCATCAGAGCAGCAAATTGCTAAAGAGGGATTAAACCTGGGTGAGATGAATAAATTACTGATGAAGAAAGTAGAAGAATTGACCTTGTATCTGATTGATGAGCATAAAAAGAATAAAGATCAACAGGTGCAAATTGATCAGTTAAAGAAGGAAATACAATTGCTGAACAAAAAATTAAAATAGAGATGCAAAAGCTTTCAGCTTACAACAGGCTGAAAGCTTACAATGGGTATCCCGCGAAATACGCTGTGCTGATCTTGCGGGAGCATCATAAAAAAAAGCACCGTTTTAAACGTTTATACCTAAACAAAGTCATATATCCGTCTGTTAAAGCACGGGCTGAAATATTAATAATATATTGCTGTTAAATCATCTGTTATTAAATTATTCAACCCGACATTTTTAATACATTTGGTTGGCAACTGTTTGCATTACCAATTTGCAGGCAAAAACTATTATAGGCCTAACCATGATGATGATAGCCAAGAGCTTACTAAAAGGTACTGAAAGACCTGACTTTATTAAACACGAAACCATTGCCGACATTTTCAGAACGTCGGCATCTCAATATGCCCATAATACCGCGCTCATTTTTGGCGACAGACAACTGAATTATGCCCAGCTTGATTCCTGGAGCAATTATATCGCCGCTTTTATTGCTGCACAAGGCATCGGCAGAGGCCATTCTATAGGGGTATGGCAATCGCGTGGGCTCGCGTTGCAGGCCGTTATCCTGGGTATTGTAAAATCGGGTGCTGCCTACGTTCCGTTGGATAGGGAAATGCCCGAAGAACGGTTGCAGATCGTATTACAGGAAATTGATGCAGCCGCTTGTTTCAGTGATGCTCAACCGGCGCTCAACTGCCCGGTTTTCGCCGTTCCGGAATTTAGAGACGTGTATGAAGATTATGTTTTACCTGCAGGCCCCGATGCGGACGATCGGGCTTACGTGCTATACACATCAGGCAGTACGGGTAAACCCAAAGGTATTCCTATCCTGCATAAACATATCTGCCACCTCATTCGCTCAGAGCAAAGCGTACTCGGCATCACCCCTCAGGATAAAGTTTACCAGGGTTTCTCGGTATCCTTTGATATGTGGTGCGAAGAAACCTGGATAAGCCTGTTTGCCGGCGCATCCTTGTGGATAGCCGATGCCACTACGGCAAAATCTATCGATGAGTTAAGCGAACTTTTAAGGCAGCAAAAAATTACTATACTACACGCCGTACCCAGCTTGCTGGCCGTTATGGATGATGATATACCCACGCTGCGCCTCATTAATGCGGGTGGCGAGGCCTGTACGCCAGCTGTTTTAAACCGCTGGAGCAAACCCGGTAAAAATATATTTTACAACAGCTACGGACCTACCGAAACAACAGTAACTACCACCATGGCCCCACTAAGGCCCGGTGACGCTATCACCATTGGCGGGCCGCTGCCTAACTATGACCTGGCTGTAATTGATGATAAATTTAACCTGCTTCCGACAGGACAGCAAGGCGAGCTCATTATCTCGGGCCCCGGTGTGAGCGAGGGCTATGTGAACCGGCCTGAGCTTACCCGCGAAAAATTCCTGGATAAGCCAGCCACTCTCATGGAACTGGCCGGCGACCGTATTTACCTGAGCGGTGATGCCGTAGTGATGCAGCCCGACGGCCGGATTGATTTTCATGGGAGGCTGGACGACCAGGTGAAGCTTCGTGGTTACCGCATAGAACTGGGCGAAATAGAATCGAGACTGAACCAGCTCGAAGAAGTAGCCACAGCTGCTGTCGCTTTGAAAAAGGACGCCACAGGGCAGGATCAGCTGGTGGGCTATGTGACCCTGAAGCCAGGGCAAACATTTGATCAGCAGCATAGCCGTAACCGCCTTTCGGAGGTTTTACCCCCGTATATGGTACCCCTGGTGGTTGTGCAGATGGATCAGTTCCCCCGGCTGCCAAGCGGCAAAATCGACCGTAAATCGCTCCCGGTACCCGAGGCTTTACAAAATGTGCCGGAGCAGCAGGAAATTCATATCAACGCTGATGATCCGCTGGCGGTAAAAGTAATGGCGGGACTTAATCATTTGTTCCCCGGCAGGGATATCACTCCCGAATCGGACTTTTTTACAGATCTGGGCGGCCATTCCTTATTGGCGGCTACATTTTCATCATGGTTACGCAAAGAAGCCGGTATTCAGCATGCATCGTTAAAAGATATTTATACCAATCGCCCGGTAAAAAACCTCATCAACACCTGGGAGCTTGCCGAAAAAAAGGCTAAGGAAAAGAAAATCGTAAACAAGGAGGTTTTTCACAAAATTCCGCCTTTGCGTTATTTTCTGTGCGGTTTGGCACAGGCTATTTCCCTGTTGTTTATATACGGACTGTTCGCTATTCAAATATTTGTACCCTACCTCGGCTACTATTATGTGGTAATCAAAACAGAAACCGGGCAGGGTAATACAGGTATTGGTCTTATTGTAGCTTTGCTGCTTTATTGCCTGGTACCACCCTTTTTATCCTTAATGGGTATAGCGGCTAAATGGCTGCTGTTGGGCAGGGTTAAAGAAGGCGAATACCCTTTATGGGGCTCTTATTATTTCCGTTACTGGCTGGTGAACAGGTTAACACAACTGGCCCCGGCCCAGTTCATGAATGGTACGCCGCTTTACCCCTTATATCTGCGTATGCTGGGTACCCGCGTGGCTAAAGACGCGCAAATAAGCGCTATTACCATTGGTGCCAACGACCTGCTGGAAATTGGCAGCGATGTGAGCCTGAGCTCGGGCGTGGTGCTGGACAACGTATCGGTAGAGAATGGTCTGATCAAATTCAGCAAGATTAGCATAGGTGCTCATGCTTATATAGGCAGCGGCGCCGTACTATCGGGCAACACGGTTGTGGAAGAGTGGGGCGAGCTGCAGGATCTGAGTCATTTGCAAAGCGGCCAAACCATCAAAGCTTATGAGGTATGGAAAGGCAGCCCGGCAGAAAAGGTGCATCAAATGCAGCCCGAAGAACTACCGCAGCCGCTTAAATCACCTTTCCTCAAAATCAAAACTTATGGCTTTCTGTATACCCTGCTGCTCATTGCGTTCCCGGCGGTGGTTTTAGTGCCTTTGCTTCCCATTATCAAAATACTGAACTACATGGATTTGCAAACGCCGGATTATGATTTTAGCTATTTTATCCATGTACCGGCGCTTACGCTTTTATATATTTTATTGTACGCGTTTGAAACGGTATTGCTGTCGCGACTGCTTTTGTGGGGTATCAAACCAGGCACTTACCCCGTTTTTAGTCGTACCTATGTGCGCAAATGGCTTTCCGACCAATTGATATCGGTAGCGCTGATTGTGTTACACCCGATATATGCCACCGTATTTGTATCATTTTTCTTCAGGATGCTGGGCTCAAAAATTGGTAAAAATACCGAGATCTCTACCGCCAGTAATGTAACTCATACCATGTTAGAGATTGGCAACGGATCATTTATTGCGGATGCCGTTACGCTGGGCGAAGAGGATATTCGTGCGCAGCGGTTGATATTGAAAAAAACAATCATCGGTAACGGCAGTTTTGTGGGCAACAGCGCATTGATTCCCCAGGGATATGAACTGGGTGACAATATGCTGATTGGTGTGCTGTCTGTACCGCCAACCGTGGAGCAGCTACAGGATAGTCCGCTTGGCGACTGGTTTGGTTCACCGGCTATAGGATTGCCCCGCCGTCAGGATAGCGGTACGTACCCGGCATCGCTTACCACTACCCCATCCTGGTCGCGGAAACTGGCGCGTGGCCTGATCGAAACTATCCGCATCCTGCTGCCCGAAACCGTGATCATTTGCTGCAGCGTGCTATTCATCGCTTACTGTCATGACCTGATCAAAGAACGGACGGTTTCACAGATCCTGCAACAGCTACCCAAAATTCCATTTTATTACCTTATTTATATGGGGCTGCCGGCTTTTGTGATTCCTTTAGCTTTAAAATGGACCGCGATAGGTATGTTTAAAAAAGAGCAAAACCCCATGTGGACGCACCGGGTTTGGAGAAGCGAAGCTATCACCACTACCTACGAGGCCCTGGCAGTGCCCTTTATGCTGGAATTTTTAAAAGGGACACCATTTTTACCCTGGGCCCTGCGCTTGTTTGGCGTGAAGATTGGCAAACGGGTATGGCTCAACACTACTGATATTACCGAGTACGATATGGTTTCTATTGGTGATGATACCGCTTTAAATGAAGATTGCGGTCCGCAGACCCACTTATTTGAAGACCGGGTGATGAAGGTAGGAACCGTAAAAATAGGCGCCCGCTGCAGCATCGGCGCCCGCAGCATTATTTTGTACGATAGCGAAATTGGCGACGACGTAAAACTGGAACCTTTATCCCTGGTAATGAAAGGCGAAACCCTGGCCGCCGAAACCGAATGGACAGGCAGCCCAATAAAAGCGCTGGGGTAAATGAATTAAATATCGAACACTGAATTTTGAATATCCAACGTCGAATTTAAAAAAGCTTAATTTTTTACTTCATCATTCGATATTCAACATTCGGTGTTCGGTATTATATCGTCCTTTTAAGACTTCGCCCATTCAAGCGTCCACGCTTGAATGCTGTTTTACATAAGCGTCCATGCTTATAGTTATTACACTAAATGTAAGTTCAAGCGAAGATCGCTTGAACTAGCAGGAAGATTTGCAACTTAAAATTAGTGATACACACCAGTATATGGCCTCTGAATTTAATAGTAGTACAACAATAGCCGAAGGTGAACACTATACAATTAACGGCCTGAATATCTGGACTTATCTCTGGCATGATACCCGGGAGCAAGTAGTGGTCTCAGGTCAGAACCTCTGCGTTCCCATTTATGAAATTAAGAAAGATGATATAGCGGTTAGATTTGCTGCAATTGAGCAATCAAACAATGTTTGGATCATCTACCATAAATACTGAGTTTGGCTAAAGCCAAGAGTTGTTTGCTTTTAATCCGTTGGTTAAAACCAACGGCAATGAAGGATAATCAATTGATGCTCTATTTCATTGCCGTCCCATTTATGGGGCGGTTGGGAGCTGAAAAACCTGGCTTTAGCCAAATTTTACCGCCTAATGTTCTCTCCGTTGTCTGTGTCCTCACAGACAACCTGTGGCATAAAATTGCCTGTGAGGACGCAGACAATGGGGAAGGGCGTTAAGGTAAATGAATTAAATATCGAATTTTAAAAAGGTTTAATTTTTTACTTCATCATTCGATATTCAACATTCCGTGTTCGATATTACTCTTATCCCTTCCTCACCAGCGGAACCTGCAAATTGGTAGGGCGGTTTTCGGGTTTATCAAATGCGCGACCGTCTACATTTTTGCTGCCATTAAAGAGAAGGTTATCGTATATGTATATCAGATCATAATCTATATAGATCTGCCCTTCAGTAAGACCAAAAGCCGGGAATGCCTTTCCTTTTACATCCTGGGTCTTATTCAGTTCCCATTTGTTCAAAGTACTGTTGGGGATTTTGTTGATGGCGTCGGCAAAAGCCTGGTTCAGCGGTGTTATTTCATAGGAAATATCGGCTACATAGTTAAGATTGTAAGCGCCTTCGGTAAGCGGATGTTCTCCCAGCCAAACCAGGTGACCTTTAATAGTGATATCCACCAGCGGAATTTTTGCTGAGGGATCGGCATAATTGATAACCGTACATTCAAATACGTCGCCTGCCGAATAGGTAAAGCTTCGGGTGAGGTAAAAAGGCAGGATGTCGCCTGCGGCGTTTTTGCTGATGCTGGGTCTTAGCTCCGGGCTGATGCTTACCCACTTGCCGCCTTGTATAAAGTGTTTAATTTGTTCTGCTGTCATGGTTTTGTGCTATGCTACAAAGTTGGTAGCTTTACTGTCAAACTGCAAGTAGTCCACGAGATTATACCTAGTACATTTTTTCAGACCAATGGATAATATCAGAAAAAACAAAGATTTTAACCCCTATAATTGCCCGGTTACCCATTGTATGAACAAAATTGGCGGTAAGTGGAAAATACTGATCATCTATGCGGTAAGCAAAAACTGCGATCGCTTTAGCAAATTGAAGAGGGCTATTCCGGTTATCAGCAAACAAATGCTGGTAAATCAACTTCGGGAGCTGGAAGAAGATGGCCTGTTGGAACGAACCGTTTATGCCGAGGTGCCGCCACGGGTAGAGTATAAACTCACCAGCCAGGGCCTGTCACTCATGCCGGTGATTGGTGTACTGCAGGATTGGGGACTAAAGGATTTGCAGGCAACAGCAGGTAGTTGATAAAATGTCGAGCATCTAATTTTAAAGACCCGAAGCTTTTCAACTTCATTATTCGACATTCAATATTCCATGTTCGATATTACTTTTCCCCTTATCTAATTCACAACTTAAATCCGTATATTTGTATACATACAACGGCCCGGTTTTTCTGTAAAAAGAAAAACCGGGCCGTTTGCGTAAGGGATAAAAGGGGCCAAAAATCATTCGTTTTTAACATAGTTATTTGACAGCCAATTATTTAGTTCTTTTTAAGCATTTCAAAACATGCAGAAAATTTGTTAAAAAGTGTTAAAATGGGACTAAAACTTAGTTAAATTGGTCAAAAAGAGAGCCTTTTCACCCTGTTCCTGACTAATAAAGTGTTAAAATTTAAGGTTTAAAAAGTTTTTACTCCTAAATCTATAAGGTATCAAGGCTCAAAACCAATGCAAACGTTTGTGTTATTTTAAGCTTTAAGGTGCCGGGGTTTTATAAGTATCTTGTTGGCTCAAAGAATCGCAACGATAGTCATTTATATACCTTATTGAATTACACCGGTATGAAGAACAGAACTTTACTGAAAACCATAAACCTCCTTTTATTGCTTGTAGGGGCAGTGTCCATAAGCTATGGACAGCAAAGGCCCAACGTAATATACATTTACGCTGATGACCTGGGTTACGGCGATCTGAGTTGCTACGGCGCTACCAAATTACACACGCCCAACCTGGATAAACTGGCCAAAAGCGGTATCCGCTTTACCAACGCGCACGCTACTTCGGCTACCTGTACCCCATCGCGGTTTGCGCTCATGACCGGGAAATACCCCTGGCGCAAAACAGGCACAGGCATATTGCCGGGTAATGCCGCGCTCATTATCCCAACCGATAAAACTACTCTGCCCCAGGTATTTAAACGGGCGGGCTATGCTACGGCTATTGTAGGCAAATGGCACCTGGGCCTGGGTGACAGCGTCAATAAAAACTGGAACGGCGAAATAAAACCCGGCCCTAATGAAGTTGGCTTTGATTACTCCTTCATTTTTCCGGCTACTGCCGATAGGGTGCCTACTGTTTTCCTGGAAAATCACCGGGTGGTGGCCAGCGATGCCAATGACCCTATAGCGGTTGATTACAGCAAAAAAATTGGAAATGATCCCACCGGGAAAGAGCACCCGGAGCTGTTGAAACTCAAATCATCGCCCGGACAGGGCCATGATAATACTATTGTAAACGGTATTGGTCGTATTGGCTATATGAGCGGCGGATATCAGGCCCGCTGGGTTGATGAGGAAGTATCATCAACCTTCCTGTTCAAGGTAGATCAATTTATCGTCGATCATCGCCAGAAACCGTTCTTTTTATACTATGCTTTAACCGAACCCCATGTACCGCGTATGCCGGCTACCCGCTTCAAAGGCACCAGCGGACTGGGATATCGCGGCGATGACATCCTGCAGCTGGATTGGACCATAGGGCAACTGATGAAAACGCTGGAATTGAATGGCATGGCCAAAAACACCCTTATCATATTTACAAGCGACAATGGACCTGTGCTTGATGATGGATACGAAGATGGAGCCGTTACTAAGCTTAGTGGGCATACCCCATGGGGGCCGATGCGGGGCGGTAAATACAGCGCATTGGAAGCCGGTACCCGTTTGCCTTTTATTGTGAGCTGGCCGGCGCAGGTAAAGCCAGGTATTTCGGATGCCCTGTTTAGCCAGATGGATATTTTAGCATCAATGGCTCATTTGCTAAATCAAAAGATCCCTAATGGGGATGCAGAGGATAGCCAGGATCATTTAGACGTACTTTTAGGTAAGAGCAAACAGGGACGGGCTAATCTGATAGAGCAGGGCACTAACGATCCTACGGCCATCATCAAAGGCGATTGGAAATATATTAAACCCCACCCGGGTGTGGCGTATATGAAAGATGTAGGCATAGAGTCGGGCAATTCACCATCGCCACAGCTGTATAACCTGAAGGATGATATCGGCGAAAAGAATAACCTGGCCAATACTTACCCAGATAAAGTAAAAGAACTCGATCAGCTACTGCAGCACGAAATCAAATTGGGTACCCCTGGTGTTGTTCCTCCTAAGAATTGAAATTTGACCGGTAATATTATACAAAAGTGGGTTTACATGTTTTTTTAAAAAAAATATGCAATTAATTGATTATCAAATATATAAATCAATATTGGTCATGAATTGTGTAAACCATGTAAACCCACTTTTTGTTAATTGACTCTATTCAACCCAATAATATACATCCATTTGTGATGGAGCATCCGGATAGATCCTAAGCAAAAACATAGAGAAAAAGTAAGCAGAAGATTATGAACGCAAAATATTGGTTAAGGGCATCGGTTGTTTTTTTAGCTACTGGCCTCAGTACGCTGACAGTAGAAGCGCAGCAAAAGCCCAACATTATTTTTATACTGACAGACGATCTGGGTTATGGCGATATCGGCGTGTTTTTTCAAAATCAACGGAAAGCATCCGGTAATCATAGCCAGCCCTATGAACTGACACCCAACCTGGATAAAATGGCTATGAGCGGTGCCCGCTTTACCCAACAATATGCCAACGCTCCGGTTTGTGCACCTTCACGGGCCTCGCTTATCACCGGGCTTAACCAGGGCAATGCTTCGGTAAGAGACAACCAGTTTGATAAGATGCTGGAAAATAACTATACCGTAGCCTCTATGTTAAAAACTGCGGGCTATAGCACTACTGCTTTTGGCAAATGGGGTTTGCAAGGTGTTAAAGAAGAAGGTCCTAATTGGCCCGCGCATCCCCTGAAACGGGGTTTTGATAACTATTATGGCTATATGCGTCACTCCGATGGCCACGAGCATTATCCGTTTGAGGGCCTATACCGCGGCAAAAAACAGGTATGGGATAACAATCAGGAAATATCGGCCAGGCTGAGCAAATGCTACACAGCCGATCTGTGGACTGCAGCTGCCAAGAAATGGATCATCGACCATAAAAACGGGAGCGATTCGGCTAAGCCATTTTTTATGTACCTGGCGTATGATACGCCCCATGCAGTAATTGAGTTGCCCACACAGGCCTATCCCGCGGGCGGAGGGCTAAAGGGTGGTTTGCAATGGCTGGGCAATGCAGGCCATATGATCAATACAGCTTCGGGAACAATTGATTCATACCTATACCCTGAGTATGCCAACGCCACTTATGATGACGATCATAACCCGGCTACGCCCGAAGTGCCCTGGCCCGATACCTATAAAAGATATGCCACAGCGGTACGGAGGATAGATGACGCGGTAGGTGATATCCGCCAATTGCTCACAGATTTGAACATAGCTGATAATACATTGGTGATCTTTACCTCAGATAATGGTCCCTCTATCGAATCTTATTTGCCGGTGGCCTTTGTGCCCAATCACCCTACGTTTTTTGGGAGCTACGGGCCTTTTGATGGTATCAAAAGAGATTGCTGGGAAGGCGGGTTACGAATGCCAACAATAGCTACCTGGCCAAAGCATATCAAAGCCGGGGAAGTGGTCAGTACGCCATCCATGCTGTCGGATTGGATGCCCACTTTTGCTGATGCTGCGCATATCCCTGCTCCTGCTCGTACGGATGGTGTTTCTTTATTGCCATCTTTAACCGGCATTGGCAAGCAGAAACCGGGTTTGGTATATGTTGAGTATTTTGAAGGCGGCAAAACGCCCGATTTTAAGCAGTTTGAACCGGGCAAACGTGGAAGGAAGCGTGACCAGATGCAAGCAATAAGAATGGGCGACCTGGTAGGTGTGCGTTATAACATCAAAACTGCGGATGACGACTTTGAAATATACAATGCCGTAAATGATCCCAAAGAAATAACCAACCTGGCCTCCAAACCGGGCTATGCAAAAATTCAGGAAGCCATGAAGGTAAAGGTATTGCAGGTAAGACACCCCGATGCAGAGGCTCCGCGTCCTTATGATACCGTGGCTATACCGGCAGATAAAATTACAGCAAAGTTATTGCCTGGGCTTTCCTGGCAATATTATGCCGGGAAACTTCCATGGGTAGCTAAAACTGATGGACTTACTGTAACCACCAAAGGGACAAGCCAAAGTATAAACGGTACAGAAGCAGGTCGCCATTCAGGGATGGTATGTTACCAGGGTTTTATACAGATACCTGCCGATGGACATTATACATTCTCGCTGCAAGTATCAGGAAAAGCCTATCTGCGTTTACATGAGGCTACATTGATCGATGCTGATTTTGGGTATCAGTCGGGAACCGCGCTTACTCAGAGCGTCAATTTAAAAGCTGGCGCTCATACTATAACCCTGTACTATCTGTTGCCGGAAAGTGGCGACCCTAGGGTAATACTTAAATGCATAGATCAAAATGGGGCGGATATTGGAGGGAAGCAGGAGGTGTTCAGCCATTCGAAGTCATAAGCATTAAGTCATAAAAACGACTTAAAACTTTCGACTCAGGACTTATGGCCTAATAATGGCTATATTTGAATTTTATAAATTCTGTGTGCTATGGATGTTACTACGCTGAATGATTTTTACGAACACGCGGCCTCTGTAAGCGGCGAAAGTGTGAGTTCGCTATTGCCTGAAGGCATCAACAAAGAGATTGGCCATTTCAATGTATTTGATGTAGCCGAACTTTTTACCCGTATCAAAAAAGCGCCCGGGCTCATGCCTTACAACCGCCGGGCTTACTACAAGATAAGCCTGATAAGCGGGCATAGTATGGCCGAATATGCCGACAAGACTATTGAAATAGAAAAGAATGCCCTGCTTTTCGCCACTCCTAAAATACCTTATAACTGGGTACCACAAACCGATCAGCAATTGGGTTTCTTTTGCATTTTTACTGCCGATTTTCTGCTGTCGAGCAAGAGCGGCGTGGTACTGGATGACCTGCCAATATTTAAACCGGGTGGCTACCCCGTGTTTCAGTTGAGTGATGATGAGGCCGCTGATATTCGTCACATTTTCAAAAAGATGAGCGGGGAGATCGGCTCTGATTATACCTACAAGTACGACCTGTTGCGCAACTATGTACTGGAGCTGATCCATTATGGGCAAAAGCTACAGCCACTTACGACGTTGTATGCAGGGCACAATGCTTCGGCAAGGGTATCATCACTGTTTATTGAACTATTGGAAAGGCAGTTCCCGATCGATTCACCACACCAGAAAATAGGTTTACGTACCGCCAAAGATTATGCCGACAGGTTATCTGTCCACATCAATCACCTTAATAAAGTACTCAAAGAAAATACGGGCAAAACCACTACCGAGCATATCAGCAACCGGATAATACAGGAAGCCAAGATCCTGCTTAAACAAACCGCCTGGAATATTTCGGAGATTGCCTATAGCCTGGGGTTTGAGGAAGTGGCACATTTCTCTACTTTTTTTAAAAAGCAGACCAATATCACCCCGCTGAAGTTTCGCGTGTAAGTAATATTTGAATTTCGCAAAAAACGGATTGATATTTATAAACGGTCGGCCGGTATTTACCGGAACTTTGCTTTATCAAATTTAAGATAAAACAAATGTCAACAAATCATAAAATTGCCCTGGTAACCGGCGGTGGCCGCGGATTAGGAAAAGATATGGCGCTTAAACTGGCTCAGAAAGGTCTTGACGTCATTATAACATACAACAACAGAAAAGAGGATGCCCTTGCCGTAGTGGCTCAAATTGAACAGACCGGAAGGAAGGCTGCTACCTTACAATTAAATGTAGGCGATATAAAAAGCTTCGGCGCCTTTTTTGAACAGCTAACCGGTATTCTGAAAAACACTTTTAATACCGATCATTTCGATTTTCTAATCAATAATGGCGGCATCGGTGGTCACGCGCCATTTGGCGAGGTTACCGAACAAATGTTTGATGAATTATTGAACATCCACTTTAAAGGGGTTTACTTTTTAACACAGGGAGCACTCAAATTGCTGAATAATGGCGGCGGTATCGTTAATATATCATCGGGCTTGGCCCGTTTTAGTATGCCTGGCCCTTCGGCTTACGCATCTATGAAAGGTGCGGTTGAAGTGTTTACCCGGTACCTGGCTGTTGAATTGGGGCCACGCCGCATCAGGGCAAACGTTGTTGCTCCCGGCGCTATTGCTACCGATTTTTCTGGTGGCCGGGTTAGGGATAATGCAGAAGTAAACCAAATGGTAAGCAATATAACCGCATTAGGCAGAGCAGGTGTTGCTGAGGATATTGGCGGTATAGTGGCCTTTTTATGTACCGAAGATGCCCGCTGGATAAATGCTCAGCGCATTGAAGCATCTGGTGGTATGCACATCTGATCATCCTATCGGGAATAATATTGTTTTATACTTTTTAACGTCAAAACCTGCTTTATTTATAAAGCAGGTTTTGACGTGTTAATATATTTCATAAAACCTCGTAATCTTGCTGTAAGGTTTACCCGCATTTGCCGACTAAGTGTTAAAACAATGATCGGCTGTCTGGGGAAGATTGTCAGCCTATCATCAAATTCAGCTAAATAAAATATATTTCACTAACCGCGGGCAAACTTATTACGTTAGTAGTATAAGAACCCAATCAAGTATAAAACGTATAAATAAAATATCAATGAAAAAGAATATCGTGCTTTTAATGCTATTCATAGCCAACTGCGCTGTCGCCTTCGCTGCAACGGGTAATGCACATGGTAAACAACCGGTAATTGGCAATGCTCATGGTCCAAAATTGGACACCGCTACCTTTGCTACAGGCTGTTTCTGGTGTACAGAAGCCAAGTTTCAACAGTTAAAAGGAGTAAAAAAAGTAATCTCTGGTTTTAGTGGCGGACATGTAGCCAACCCTACCTATGAGCAGGTTTGTACAGGTACAACCGGGCACGCCGAGGCTTGTAATATTATTTACGATCCGGCACAGATCTCGTTTGATGAGTTGTTAGAGGCATTTTTTGTTGCTCATGACCCTACGCAGCTTAACCGTCAGGGAAATGATGTGGGTACGCAATACCGTTCGGCTATATTTTATCACAATGCTGCTCAAAAACAAAAAGCCGATTATTACATCGACAAACTCAATACTGAGAAGGCGTACAAAAGTAATATTGTAACCCAGGTGGTGCCTTATAAAGTATTTTACAAGGCAGAGGATTATCACCAGAACTATTTTAACCAGAATGGTAGTCAGCCTTATTGCAAATATGTGATACAGCCCGAACTGGAAAAATTCAGAAAGGTATTCAAAAACAAACTGAAGTCATAAACCAAGCAGGTGATTTGATACCTACAGAAGGTAATTAAATCACTAATTCACTAAATCAATAATTCAATAATTATTTCTGATGAGAGCAATAATTTTAGCAGGCATATTGATGCTTTTCTTTGGAGCAGCTAATGCCCAACACCTGAAAAGCGATAAAGGACACGAAAAGAATCCTTATTATTCCAATACGGATACCAAAAAACTTAATGTAAGTGATGCGGAGTGGAAAAAGATACTGCCGCCAGCCTTATACGCTACCGCGAGAGAGCAGGCTACCGAAGCTCCGTTTACCGGCCAGTATTGGGATAAAAATGCCAAGGGAACGTACTATTGTGCCGTATGCGGCAATGAGTTGTTCCGGTCTGATGCTAAATTTGCCAGTAATTGTGGTTGGCCAAGCTTTTACCAGGCAGTACGTAAAAACAGTGTGATTTACCGGGAAGATAACTCGGTAGGCATGCAGCGTACCGAGGTGCTCTGTGCCCGTTGTGGCTCGCACTTGGGACATATATTTGATGATGGCCCAGCGCCAACCTATAAAAGATATTGCATGAACTCTGTTTCGCTTGATTTTGCTCCGGATGGACTGAAAGCAAAATAGGGAATTAGAACTAAGAATTTAGAGTCAAGAACCAAGATAAACAACACCTTTTCTTGGTTCCTGATTCTTATCTCTTGCTTCCCAACATCTACTTAATTAGTATCCCTGCTTCTTTAAAGCCACTAAGATCTGTTGTAGATGGATCTTTTTCGGTAACAATAACATCAATGGCATTAGCCGCGCATACATAATATGGATCAGACGCGCCTATTTTATCATAGGTAGATAAGGCGATAACATATTTGGATGTTTCGATCATGGCCCTGTCTACCAGGCTTTCCTGGTAAGTAAAGCCGGTTAATCCCAACTTCAAATCAATACTGCAAATACCCATCAGGCACACATCGGCCCTGAAATTACGGATAGCCTCAATAGTTTCATGCCCGGTAGTTGAAAAAGCATGTTTGTTAAGTTCGCCGCCAATAAAAAAAACAGTAACATGCGGATAGTCTTCTAAAATAGATACTACCGGAAAGCTGTTGGTAACAACGGTTAAGCTAATGTCTTTTGGCAACGCAGCAATAACCGCGGTGGTGGTAGTGCCTCCGTTAAGAATAATAACCTGCCCCGGTTTGATAAATTCTAAAGCTTTTTGAGCTATTACCTTTTTATGATGCGTATCAATATGCTGGCGTTCTTTAAAATGCGGATGTACGGGTGAACCCATAATTGCCCCACCCCGAACAGCTTTCAACAGGCCCTTGTCTGATAATTCTTTGATATCCCTCCTAACGGTATCTGTAGACACATTGAGCAAGCGACTCAGATCGTCCAGCACAACTTTATTGTCCTGCGCAATCTGTTCAATTATTTTTTGAAGGCGTTCTTCTTTCAGCATAAAAACAAATATAAGAATAAAATATTCATTGCAGATTGTTGCAATTAATTCACATTAATTTAGCAATTAATTGAAATATATTGCATAATATTGCAATATAAAATCTATTTGATCCAGCAAGTAATAGTAAAAACATGAAAAAATTAAAAAGAATTGCGGTTGATATGGACGGTGTTTTGGCTGATACCGATGCCCATTATTTAACCTGGTATTATAATACCTATGGGGTGCAAATCCCTTATGAACAAATGGTGGGTAAGCCCGAAGGAGAAGGTTTTCCGGAAGAAGGTGCTATCCGGAAATTTATATTGTCGCCCGGTTTCTTCCGTACCCTGCCGGTGATATCCGGTGCGGTTGAAGCCATAAAAGAATTAATGGAAGACTATGAAATTTTTATTGTTTCGGCTGCTATGGAGTTTCCATTATCATTGCCCGAAAAATACGAATGGTTGCAGGAACACTTTCCATTTATACCCTGGACCCATATTGTTTTCTGCGGCGATAAAAGCCTGATCAATACCGATTATATGATTGATGATCACCCTAAAAATCTGGATAAATTTAAAGGGACAACCATCATGTTTAACGCGGCTCATAATGCCAATATTACTCACCACCAGCGCGTAAGGTCATGGGCGGAAGTATTAACTTTATTTAAAAATGAGAAAGATCTTATACCTGAATCAACAAACCATTAATGGTCCACATAAGTTGACTTGCAATAAGAATTTAAAACAAAACCATAAAGCCGTTTGATAGGGATCAAGCGGCTTTATGGTTTAGCATTAGTCAATACTTACTCAGCATCGTATATCACCACTTTATCAAAGTAAACGCGAAACCCATCTAAAAATGCCAGATGTAATGGATGAGTTTGGTAAACATCGTGCCCTGCCAGATCATCAAAAAATACAGTTAAGCTAAAGGTGTAAGTAGTATCTACAACCGCACGCTCAATAGGCGCTGGTGTACCAATATGCAATGTTTTAATACTTTCAACGCCTGCTAAAGTCTCCAGACTTTTACGAAATGCAGTTTTTTGATCGGCAGTAGTGTCGGCTTTCAGCCAGAATAAAACGTGGTGTGCTATCATTGTTTAAATTTTTCCAAAGGTAAGGAATGGGCGTTTTTATCATCATGGGATTTATAAAATTTGCAAGACAGATTATTTAACCCAGATTTAAGCTAAAATCCAAACAGATAAAGCACCTTTGTGCTCATAATTTATTGTGCAATGCAAAGAAGATCGGCCCTTAAAAACATCGGGGGATTACTGTTGGTCCCTTCCTTAACATTTGGTAGTACATCATCAAAAAACAAATCCGTTTTAAGGATAGCCCACCTAACTGATATCCATCTTAAAAATAAATTCGACGCGCCTGCCAGGTTCGCTAAATGCCTGCATCACGTACAACAGCAAACACCCAAAGTCGACCTTGTTTTAAATGGTGGCGACGTGGTGTTTGACATGAATAAGGAAAATATCAGCACCATAAACGACCAATGGCAACTGAGTAAATCGATCATGAAATCTGATTGCAGTATACCGGTTCGCTATTGCCTGGGTAACCATGATATCTGGTGGAATGAGGACGATAAAGGCCAGGTCATTTACGGCAAGAAATATTCTATGGATCAGCTGGGCCTAGTTAAGCCATACTACAGTTTTGTACAAAACGGCTGGAAATTTATTGTATTGGATAGCGTTCATTTGGATATTGATGATACCTGGTATATTGGCAAGTTGGGCGACGAACAGTTTAACTGGCTTGAACAGGAATTGAAAACTACTGATCCTTCTACGCCGGTACTGGTCATGACGCATATCCCTATCCTGACGGCCACCAACCTGATCGAAGATAATACCGTGAACAGATGGACCATGTACGGCGGCGATATGCATACAGACAATGCCAAGATCATCAGTCTGTTTTACAAACATCCTAATGTGAAGTTATGCTTGAGCGGGCACATTCACCTGCGCGAAAAACTGGTTTATAACCATGTAACCTACCTTTGCAACGGTGCGGTAAGTGGTGCCTGGTGGGAAGGTAACAGAAGAGAAACCGCCCCAGGTTATGGACTTATAGACCTGTATGCCGACGGCAGCTTTACCGAAGATTATATCAATTATTAAAGCAACCTTTTAACCGCTGCTGTTAATATACCAGTAGCAGTTTCCAGCTCTTTTGGGGCTAAAGCTGCAAAACCAAATCTTAACGAAGAAGGGGCATAAGTTGCATCATGAAAATAACCGGTACCGTTACCTACAGATAATCCCATAGCGGCAGCTTTTTCGGATACCTCTTTGGCTTTAATGCCATGGAGATAGTTTACCCAAACAGCAAAACCCCCATCGGGTATTTTAAAGCTGATATGCTCATGAAGCTGCTCGTGGAGTAATTGGCAAAGCATATCGCGCCGTTCGTGATAAATTTTATTGGTTTTTTTCAGATGCCTGCCGATATCGCCATTCTTTAACAGATTGGCCATAGCTTCTTCTAAAAGGAGCTCACCTTGCCGGTCAATCAGTTTACGTAACCGTGCCGCCTGTACAATTAAGTTGGGTGGAGCTACCATAAAACCGATGCGGATACCTGGTGCAATGGTTTTGCAAAACGAGCCGATGTAAATGATGCTCCCATAATAGTCGGCGCTAGCTAATGGCAATATAGGGCCACTTGAATAATGAAAGTCATAATCATAGTCATCTTCAATAATTGCGAAACGGTATTTGTGGGCTAGCTCGAGCAGTTGCATGCGCCGTTCGGAGCTTAAAGTAACCGTGGTAGGGCGGTGATGATGCGGAATTACATACACAATTTTTACTTTCTTCTTTTTGCAGATAGCTTCCACCGCTTCCAGATTTATCCCATGCTCATCAACCGGAACAATGGCCATCTGTGCGCCGGCCTGCTGAAAGGTATGATTGGCTTCCGGGTATCCTGGGTCGGCGGCAATAACCGTATCGTTTTTGGAAAGCAATAGCTGGGCAATAAGGTATATGGCCATTTGCGATCCTTTGGTAATGATAATATGTTCGGGATTAACCTGTAATCCTCGTGTTTCAGCCAAAAAACGCGCAAGCTCAGTTCGCAAATTTTCGGAGCCATACTCCGAACCGTACATCCAGTATTTTGAAGTAAAATGATAATTGCCAAAACGCCTGTATTCGCGTACAAGCAGTTCTATCGGCGCTAAACGTGTATCCGGAAAACCATCATTAAATATCAGGTGGGCATTATTAACGGGCTGAAATAGCTGCGGAAAAGGGATCTTATTGTCATCTACTTCAAAATAAGTCTTTTTAGGGTATCCGCTTGGTTCAGCAGATTCAGGTAATGACCTGGGTTTAATATCGGGCAGGTTTTTAGCTACAAAAATGCCTTTACGGGGATAAACGTCAACCCAGCTTTGCGCATACAGCTCATCGTAGGCAGCAACTACGGTTTGGCGGTGTATAGTCAGTTTTTCGGCCAGTACACGGCTGCCCGGTAAAGCCGATCCTGGTTTTAACTTACCCTGGCGTATCTGGTTAATAATACCGTTGGCAATTTGGAGATAAACCGGTGTTTGCGCAGTTTTGTCAATATGTATCAAAATTTCGGCTAAAAGCATGCTGGACCAGTTGGTTAATGGTTTATGAACTATAAATATAGACCAATGCCTTTTTAGTTGATCACAATAAAAACAAAATTTGTACATTAAACGGCATAAATGACAGGAGAACTTAAAGCTTTCATAAAACAATACGCAGATCTTGACCAGGATAAGCTGGACGCTATTACTCAAAAGTTTAAACAGCGCAACCTGAAAAAGAACGACTTTTTACTGGAGGAAGGTTCGGTATGTAACGATCTTGTTTTTGTGCAGGAGGGCTGCCTGCGATTATATTATTTGCAGGATGAGGTGGAAATATCGGTATGGTTTGCCTTCGAACATTCCTCGGCCATTGAAATTTATAGTTTTATTAGCGAAAAGCCATCCAATTATTTTTTACAGGCCATTGAAAATACCGTAATATGGTATTTACCCAAGAGTGAACTAACTAATTTATACAACGAATATCCTGAAATGCAGGAAATGATGCGCAATTTTTGGGAAGATGTGATCCTTAATCTGTTAGAGCGCTTTACAGCCCTGCAACGGGATTCAGCTGAGCAGCGTTACCTTGATCTGTTAACCAAGCCAGCATTTTTACAAAAGATACCGCAAAAATACCTCGCTTCATTTATTGGCGTTACGCCAACTTCTTTAAGCCGGATAAGAAAGCATATCCGCTAATGCTACTGGACTAGCTTTATTGTAATTTGTGGACTATTAAAATAGTCCACTGACTGTGTAATTTTAAGTGTTATTTAAAACACGAATGTTATGCAGCTTATTCAAAATTTCAAACTACCCTCCTTTTACCTTCGCCTAGCAATAGGCTCGGCTTATTTATGGGAAGTTGCCGATAGGCTAGGAATATTGGGAGCCAACGGAAAGCCACATGTAGGCTGGGGCGACTGGCAACATTTCATTGCTTATGCCCGCCAGGTAATGAGCTTTTTACCCACATCAATGATTCCTGCTTTTGCCACCATTGCTACCATCGGCGAAGCTGTTTTTGGTTTCCTGATTCTGATAGGCTTATTTACCCGTTTGGCGGCTATAGGTTCAGGAATTTTAGGGGGGTGCTTTGCTATAGCCATGGCCTTATCGTTTGGTATCGAATCGCCGCTGGGTTATTCGGTATTTACGCTGAGTGCCGCGAGTATTTTACTGGCCACGTTACCATCCTACGCCTGGAGCATCGACAGCCTGTTATCGCATCAAAAAATTAATAAACAATTGAATATATACCAGGATAAAAACAGTATAGAAACTGTTTGAGCCTACAAACTTTATAAAAATGAAAGCACTATTTATAACCATACTAACCCTTTTGTCTCCATGTTTCAGCAGGCTAAATTCGCCGGGGCTTCCGCATCGGAAAATACAAAGTGAGATAACCGAAACCTACCTACTCAAAACATTGCTCAATCAGCCAGGCATCAGTAATAAAGAAGTACAAATGCTGGTGGTGACCTTTCCGCCGGCAAGTTTATCCCCTGCGCACAGGCACCCTTTTCCAACTTTTGGCTATTTGTTGGAAGGCGAGTTGGAGTCGAATTTTGAAGGCAAAACCCATCATTATAAACCAGGTGATTCATTTTATGAAAAACCTAACGGCCTGCATGCCGTAACCCGCAACAGCAGCAAGAATAAACCGGCAAAGCTGCTCGTATTCTTCATCGCTGAAAAAAATAAAGCTACTACTGTACCAGTAAAAACTAAATAATATGAAAACTGCAACATCAAATAAACCATCAACCCTTTTAGTGATAATTGCCTTCGCTATTGTTTACGTGGTATGGGGTTCCACCTACTTTTTTATCCAAATGGCAGTACACGGCTTTCCACCGATGCTGATGGGGGCAGTGCGCTTCTTTACAGCCGGAGTACTGTTACTAACCTGGTGCAGGTTGAAAGGTGATAAGCTTTGGGTTAAAAGAGATATCATCACTTCGGCCATTAGCGGCTTACTGATGCTTTTTGTAGGAACCGGTATCGTGTTCTGGGCCGAACGTACCCTGCCAAGCGCCATGGTAGCTATCCTGGTATCAGCCAATCCCATCTGGTTTGTGATTTTGGACAGGGTAAACTGGAAGGTTAATTTTAAAAGCCGTACAACCATCGCCGGGTTGATATTGGGCTTTGCCGGGGTGATTCTGTTATTTGGTGAAGCCATCAGCAAATCATTATCAGGCGCTATAAGCCAGGAACAATTAACAGGGTTGATCTTGTTGCTGGCCGGACCTATTGCCTGGTCGGCAGGTTCGCTTGTTTCTAAAAAACGGGGCAGCGATGCTCCGGCACGGGTAAACACTTCATGGCAAATGATCATTTCCGGACTAGCCTTTATACCGGCGAGTTTGTTTACTCATGAGCTTGGGTCATTTCATTTGGCCAGTGTGCACTTACAATCATGGCTGGCTATCGCTTACCTGATCTTTTTTGGTTCTATTGCCGCATTTAGCGCTTATGTATGGTTACTAAAAGTTCGCCCGGCAACAGAAGTAAGCACTCACTCCTACGTAAATCCGGTTATTGCCGTTCTGCTGGGCGTACTGTTTGCCCATGAAAACATTTCGGCTCTGCAAATATTTGGTTTGGTAGTGATACTGATCAGCGTGTTATTAGTGAATTTAAGCAAATATGGTAAAATCACCTTTATACGTCGGTGGTTTGGATTGGGTAAGCATAATGATAAATTAGTAGAACATTTAAGCTCTGCCCAGCGTACTAAGATCTGTCTGGATTAATGCCTAATAACCTAAAAAATAATCACTTGGATATGAAAAAAATCAACATCATTTACTGGATCTTCACCATTTTACTATTGGCCGCTATGGGATTAGGAGCCATTCCCGATCTGTTGTCGATGCCTGATGCGCTAGCCGTATTTAAACACTTGGGTTATCCGGCTTATTTGTCGCCTTTTTTGGGTGCTGCTAAGCTATTGGGGGTAATAGCTATTTTAATTCCCGGTTTTCCGAGGATTAAGGAGTGGGTATACGCGGGCTTTGTTTTTGACCTTACGGGAGCTACCTATTCTTCCCTGGCGATAGGCACACCGGTACTACAGGTATTGCCTATGTTAATCGGTTTCGCTCTAATCATCGGATCGTACATTTATCATCACAAACGACTAAAAGCCAAACAAGTTTAATTTTTTGAGAACATGTGCTGAGTTAACGTGTGTTCTCAAAATTAATTAGCCATTGGTTACCATATTTATCAACCAAATCGCCAAATAAGGCACCCCAAAAAGTATCTTCCAAAGGGTGGGTGGCTTCGCCATTGGTGGATAAACGGGTGTAATATTCACGTGCTTCGTCTTCAGTATTACAGCTTAACAATAAAGATACCGAGTTGCCTTTGATTAATCCATTTTCGGGTACCATATCAGAGGCAGTAAGTATCATGTCTCCTTTAATGAGGGTGGCATGTACCACGCAGTTTTCCATACAAGGGGGCATTGGCTCGTTAAGTGGTAAGGCCAGTTCTCCAACAGTTTGAAAGGTGAGTTCACCGCCAAGGCATTCTTTATAAAAGGTCATTGCCTCCAGGCAATTACCATTAAAAGTGAGGTATGAATTGATATTTGCCATGCCGAATGCCTTTAATATGTACAGATTAATTGACGATACAAAAATGCATGTTACAACGCAATTTAATGAGGGTCTAATACGACAATTGAGCGGGTGGATAACGACAAAAAAGAATCAAGAAATAAGAGTCAAGAATCAGGAAATCCGCGAAATATGGTTTTTTCTTGATTCTTGACTCTTATATCTTGATTCTAATTAATAACTGCTCCCTGCTTTAACTCATCGCCGGGATGATTAATGATCTGATCGCCGGCTTTCAGGTTGCCAAATACTTCGGTGGAATCATTTCTGGCTAAACCTTCTTTGATGTCGACCAATGCTGCCTTGCCTTGTTTAACGGTAACAACATACTCGCGTTCTGTAGACCGTACAATGGCATTGTTTGGAACCAATAATGATTTGGCGCCAGAAAGCATAGGGATTCTTACTTCGGCATACATACCCGGTTTTAACTGCCCGTTTTTGTTTTGCACATCAATTTCAATAGCCTCTGATCGCATGCTGCCCAATGAATTGGCCGAGCGACTTATTTTAGCGGTTTGCTCGCTGCCCGGCATGGCGTTAAATACAAAGGTAACGGGTTGTTGCAGATCCACTTTGTCTACATAGTCTTCGGGAATAAATACCTCCAAACGCATTTTGCTGATATCCTGCAATATCAGCATCGGCTGATCAGTTCCTTTGCCTGGAGATACCAGCGCCCCCGGTGATACATTACGTTGTACGATCATGCCATCAAATGGCGCGCGGATATTCAGGTAATCCTGTATGGTGCGTACCGATGCCACATTGGATTGTTCTGACCGGGCCATGGCCTCATCGGCTTTCATTTTGGCCGAGGCATTGTCCAGATCTAACGGGGATACGGAGCCGGGTTCTTTGGCCGCTTCTTTTAGTCGCTGGTATTTTTCTTTACTGGCAATGGCGTTTTCCTGGGCTTGCAAAAAGCGGGAATTGGCTGCCTGCAATTGCGATTCCATTTCGGGGGCTTCCAGCGTCATCAGTAATTGTCCTTTTTTTACAATGGCACCGCGGTCAACATATAGTTGCTTTACAAAGCCGTTCACTTTCGGAAAAATGTTTACTTCATTAAAAGGCTTTAATTGCCCGGGCAGACGAGCCTTGCTCGAAAGCGCTTTTTCGGTTATAATGCCGGTTTCGTAAGCTGATTTTTTGCTGGTGGAGGCGGCTGCAATATTGACCGGCGTTTGGTTACTGGAGCAGGCTGCCAGCATACTGGTGGCAGCTGCTAATACTATGATTGATTTAAATTTCATGATCTTATACTGTTAAGGTTTCTTCTTCTGTTATCTCGGCTGCGTGTTCGGCAGATTCATCGGGCATTAATGATGGCGAATCGTAGGTGGTTTTGTTCTGTACCCAGGCAAATACCTGCGGTAAAATAAACAGGGCCGCCAGTGTTGAGGCAAATAGGCCACCGATTACCGCCCTGCCCAATGGTGCAGACTGTTCACCAGCTTCACCCATGCCCGATGCCATCGGTATCATGCCCGCTATCATGGCCAAGCTGGTCATCAAAATGGGGCGCAAACGGATAGATGCGCTGGTGATGGCCGCTTTGGTCGCATTACGATAATCTAACCTCAGCTTTTCGGCATTGGTTACGATCAAGATGGCGTTGGCTACGGATACCCCTGTCGACATGATCATACCCATGTATGATTGTAGATTCAGTGTCGACCCGGTAGCCAGCAGCATCAGCAGTGAGCCTAATATTACTGCGGGTACGGTAGAGAGTACCGTTAACGATACCTTGAACGATTGGTAATTGGCCGCCAACAACAGGAATATCACCAGGATAGCCAGGCCCAAACCATTCTGCAAACTGCTCAGTGTTTCGGTAAGCAGGTTGGCCATACCGTTTTGTGATGCCACCAAACCCTTGGGTGCTGTACCCAGCGAATTAATAGCCTTTTGCACATCGTTGGTAGCGGTACCCAAATCCTTTTTATAAATATTGGCGCTGATGGTTACAAAGCGGCGAGGCCCGGCCCGGTCATATTCGCCGGGTACGTAGCTGGTGGTGAAGGTGGCAATATCGCTCAGCACCGGGCTGCTTTGGCCTTTAACCAGCGGAATTTCTTTCAACTGATCCATCGTGTTCATCACATACTCCGGAATTTGAACCTGCACCTGGTAGGTATAGGCACCTTTTTCATCCAGCCAAAGGTTTTTATCCGTAAAGCGGCTTGATGAGGTACTGGCCGTAACCGAGCGGGCAATATCTTTGATATTGAGTCCCAGCTGTGCAGCCTTCAGCCTGTCGAGCGTGATCTTGATCACCGGGAATTTGAGCGGTTGAGCTATCTGCACATCGCGCAGGTAACTGATGCCTTTGAGTTTGTCAACCACTTTGTTGGCATAGCCTTCAATTTGCGCCATATCTTTACCGGCCACCTGCACCTCAATCGGTGACGATGCACCCTGGCTCATGATCTTCTCGGTCATGTCAATAGGTTCAAAGGTTATGCGCAATTCAGGCAGTTTGTAATGGATGTTTTTACGCAGGGCATCTTTCAGCTCATCCATATTCACCTTGTACTTTTCATCCAGGTTTACCTGTAATACGGCTTCCTGGGTGCCGGTATTAAATACATACAGATTACTGGTTCCATAGGCGGTAGGCACCAGTCCGATATAACCGGATGTGATCTCCACATGGTTATTTACCGTTTGGTTAATGATCTGCAACACCTGTTTAAAGGCATCCTCGGTACGCTCCAACCGGGTACCATCGGGTTCTTTGATGCGGATCTGGAACTGGCCATTATTGAGTTTGGGCATCATATCCTTACCTATAAAAACAAAGCAAAAACCAGCCAGGACGATCACACTAAAAAGATAAACTATTACAATGCCCTTTTTACGAGGCATACTTTTGTTCAGTACTCCAATGAGCCACAATTTAATGCGCTCAAACAGGTCATTCTCTTCCGGATGTTTTTGTTCATTGGCAAGATGTGTGTGCACCTGACCCTCCTCTTGGTTATCCAGGGCCTCACCTGCATGGGCATGAATATCCTCATGGTGATAATGCTGGTAACGCTCGGCCTTAATGAGCCAGTTACTCAAAATAGGTACCACAGTTTGTGCCAGTACGTATGATACGATCATGGTTAAACCGATGGATAAGGAAAGCGGTAAAAACATAGCCTTAGGCACACCCGTCATCATAAATGATGGCGCAAATACCGCCAGGATACAAAGCAGGATGAGTAACAGCGGGAACGAAATCTCCTCACAAGCATCATAAATAGCCTGGCGTTTGGATTTGCCCATTTCCAGGTGCTGGTGAATATTTTCGATGGTTACCGTGGCCTGGTCGACGAGGATGCCGATAGCCAAAGCCAGTCCGCTCAGCGTCATGATATTGATGGTTTGCCCGAACATGCTGAGCAGCAACACCCCTATCAGGATAGATACCGGGATGGTGATCACCACGATAAGACTGCTTCGCCAATCGCGCAGGAACAACAGTACCATTAAACCGGTGAGCAGGGCTCCCAATCCGCCTTCGGTCATTAAACTTTTCACGGCATTCACCACAAACACGGATTGGTCAAACTCATAGCTCAGTTTTACATCATCGGGCAGCAGGTTCTGCATTTCGGGTAGTTTGCTTTTGAGGTTTTGTACCACAGCCCAGGTTGATGCATCGGCGGTTTTAACTACAGGGATGTACACCGAACGTTTACCGTTGATGAGGGCATAATCCACCGTGATATCGGCGGCATCGGCTACTCGGGCTACATCCTTTACAAAAATGGGTACGCCATTTTGGGTTTTTACGGGGATATCGCCAAAATTATCCGGGTTTTTAATGAGCGTGTTCATGGTGGTCAGGAACATGGTGTTATCCAGCCTGAGGTTACCCGAGGGAGATGTTACGTTGAACTTGGCCAGCGCGTCGACCACTTCATCGGGGGTTAAATTATAGCTGCGCAGCTTATCCGGGTCAAGATTGACGGTGATGGAACGCGCGTTGGCCCCAAACGGCGGCGATGGCGACAAACCCGGAACGGTAGCAAACATGGGGCGTATTTTGGTGGCCGCCATATCATAAATATCTTTCAAACTGCGTGTTGGGCTCGAGAAAACCAGTTGGCCAACAGGTAAGGATGAGGCATCAAACCTAACTACCTGCGGCGGCAATGCACCGGGAGGGAAAAAGCTGGATGCCCTGTTTACCTGCAGCGCCACCTGTGCCGAAGCTTCGGCCATGTTGGTGCTTTCATAAAAGGACAATTTAATAAGGGTTAATCCCTGTATGTTTTTACTGGTGATGCTTTTAATACCATTGATATACAGGAACTGATCCTGGAATTTGGTAGAGAAAAAGCCTTCCATCTGCTGCGGCGACATACCGCCGTAGGCTTCGATAACGTATATGGTGGGCAGGTTGAGCTGCGGGAATATATCTATCGGTATTTTTACTGCGCTGAGCACTGAAAATATCAGCAAACTCATGGTGATCACTATGGTAGTGATGGGCCTTTTAAGCGCGGAGGTGACCATTGACATAGCTAAATTATTTTAAAAGGTTTAAAACAGTACTGACCTGGTTTTCGGTAACGGCTTTCTGGAACAGCGCACCAGTGTATGCGAATTTGGCTTGCGCCAGGTCTGTTTCGGCCCGGTAAAGAATATTGAGCGCGGCATTGAGCTCAATAATATCGGTTAGGCCGCTTTTATATAGCGACAGTTTTTGGCGATAACCATCGTTGGCTGCTTTTAATTGCCGTGGAATTTCCTGTAAACGTTGCCTGGCGGTTTCCAGTTCTACATCGGCCTGGTTGGCGCTGATTGATAACAATTGCCTTTGCTCAGCCAGCTTTTGCAAGCTGTAATCGGTGGTTGCCTTTTGGGTACGTAGTTTCAGCTGCCTGCGGCGGATATCAAACAGATTATAGGATACGCCGATACCCACGAGGTAATTGCTGCGATCAACCCCAAAACCAGTTGACAGGCTGTTAAAATGGTCGTTGGCATCGATACTCGATCCCCGACCCCAGGCTGCGGCTTCCAGCAATATCTTGGGGTTATAGCTTTTTTTAACCATATCCTCGCGCTGTAAGCTGTTTTGATATACCGACCGGTAATAGTTGATCACAGGGTGATTAACTGTATCGGGGTTTAAGGATTGTACCACAGCCGACTGACCGATTAGCGTCATTTCCGCGGTAGTATCCGGAACGATGGATTGATAGGGCAAACCACTAACCGACGAAAGCTGCAATTGCACTTGCTTTTGCTGATTCACCAGCTCAATGTAGTTTAACCTGGCTTTTGACAATTCGGCTTCTGAAATACTAGTATCAACGCCTGCCCGCACACCACTTTTAGCCAATGACTGTATGGAACGAAGGATCTCGGAATTGCGCTGTATGTTGAGCGACTGTATACCCAGCAGATCATGCAGGCGCAACAGTTGCAAATAGTTGCTAATGGTGTAGGCGCGTAGCTGGTACCTGGAGTTGGCAAATTGATTTTGCTCTACCTGGATATCAGAATTGGCCACTTTGTTTTGGGCGCCATAGGAGCCAAAATTATAGATCTCCCAGTCGAGCGCGGCTACACCCACGGTTGCGGATACGGTAGAGCTGTTGCTTTCGGCGCGTACTTTAGAGTCGGCGGGGATAATGCCGAACCCAAAATAAGGACCGGCCACATTATTGTTGGTACCTAAATCGGCCTGATAATTAAGCCGCAGATTGGGTAGCCAGTTGCTATGTGTTTCGGCGGCCTGTGTACGGCGTATTTTGATAGCTGCGGAGTCGGTAAGCAGCGTAGGAGCATTTTGATCAACTCGGTTGAGCAGCGTTTTTAAGCTCACCGCGGGATCATTGTTTTGCTGTGCATAAGTATTTATCCCCATGAGCAGGCCCATGGCAATAAGTACGGTTATTTTTAAACTTTGCATAAGTTTCTGAAATGAACTTATACCGGTATATGCCTAAGCTATTTGTGAATGTTGTTTAAGCACAAGCATTATTATGGCAAAAGCAACAGGAAGTACCGGTAAATGATAGATAAACTAATTTGAATACATGACGGAGCATAAGCTCAGGCCCGGGAAGGCCTCGTTAACTCAAATTTTAAAGGTGCAGAAGGACAAATAGGAGTATTGTGAATCGGTAACTGACCAATTAATAGTAAGTAAACGCTGCGGGTTGAGTTTCCAGAGACGCTGTGCAAACAACAGGATGATAAAACTGCCCACCACCATATTTAACAGATCAATAGCCGATTTTTTATCATTCATGACAAACTTATCGGTACGCTGAAAAAAGTTGGTGTGGGAAAGGCTGGTCACAATGGTCTCAATCTTCCTTTTAAAGATGGAGTTGTGACTTACGGCAGCTTCGGCCACAGGCCCTGTTAAACGCGGTAAAAAAAAGATGTGCGATACGGCAATAAAAATATAGCAGGCAGCTATGAATAGCACTTGCAGTTTTTTAAAGATATCTGTACGATTTTGTTTCACGCAGGTAACAATTTATACAACAAAGTTCAAAAAAAACAAATTGTTTTAATGCAAAAATATTGTTGCAAAATGAATTACTGATGAACTTAATGCAAAATAGTTGCGATAGCCCTATATAAAAGTTGCCCGTGGAGACACGGGCAACAGTAAATGATTTGTATAAATAATATTATTGTTTTGCTGCCCAGGCGTTCATTTTTGCTTCAAATACAGCAAGTGGCATAGCGCCATCTTTTAGTACCTGGTTATGAAATTCGGCCAGGTTAAATTTACTGCCCATTTGTTTTTCATATTTATTACGAAGCTCGCGTATTTTAAGCGCTCCTATTTTATAGCCCAAAGCCTGCCCTGGTATAGCCATATAACGTTCAATTTCGGCGGTAGCGCCTTGCTCGCTGATGGCTTCGTTATCCATCATGTACTTGATAGCCTGTTCGCGGGTCATATTTTTGGTATGTATAGCCACATCAACCACCAGGCGGATGGCACGGTGTATCTCATCGCCCAGTGCTCCCATGTATTGGTAAGGATCGGTATACAGGCCCAATTCTTTACCTAATGACTCGCAGTATAAGGCCCATCCTTCTACGTAGGCATTCTCATTCTGATCGAACCGTCTGAATTTAGGCAGTGAGCTGTTTTCCTGTGTTAATGAAATCTGGTAGTGATGACCCGGAATAGCCTCATGCAGGAATAGGGATTCCATACCAGAGGTAATGTTGAACTTAGTAGCATCCAGTATAGGTACATAAAATATACCTGGTCTGCTGCCATCGGCCGATCCTGCATTATACTCAGCGCTGGCTGATGCTGCCCGGAAAGCCTCTGTTTGCCTGATCTCGAAAGGTGTTTTGGGTACATGATTAAACATTTTTTTCAGGTTGGGCTCCATGCGCTTGTGAATGTTTGCAAACGCATCCAAAACCTCTTTTGGCGTTTTATAAGGAGTAAACTTAGGATCGGTTTTCATGTATTCAAAAAATGCCTGCAAATCGCCTTTAAAATCAACGCTGGTTTTGATGCTATCCATAATACCGCGGATGCGGCTTACCTCTTTCAGCCCGGTCTGGTAAATTTCTTCCGGTGTTTTGTCGGTTGTAGTTTGTTGTTTTACCAGGTAGGCATATTTGGCGCCACCATCTGGCAAAGCAGAATAGCCCGAAGTTGCACGGGCATGTGGTAAGTACTCCGTTTTTAAATAATCGGCCAGTTTTTTATAAGTAGGCGAAATAACGGTGGTGATGGCTTTTTTATAAGCTTCGGTCAATTGCTTTTTATCCGCATCAGAAAAGTCTTTGGGCAGATTGGT
>JACXTT010000718.1_pt1 | contig 56790 bp, 50 predicted proteins | sample 9270951 | NCBI WGS metagenome assembly JACXTT01 (sample SAMN15532306, study PRJNA645909) | rock metagenome | isolation source: weathered quartz diorite | place: Puerto Rico | collected 2017-06-21
CCCGTGCCCGCCACTGCAGCCCCATCGCGCCCCGCCGCGAAGCGCAAGCCACAGGCTCTGGTTGCCCCTGCTGCCCTGCCCTGCGAAGGAGCCCAACCGTGAAGTTTTCCCCCATGACCGCCAAAGCCGCGACAATGACTGCCATGAATGTTTTCCTTCTCATGCACCGTCTTGCCCAGCCCCGCGTCGCAGGGGTCTCCAGCATGTTGGTGTTGGTGGCAACAGGTTTGCTGACCGGCTGCGCCTCCGAGCGCGCCTTGCGCACCCCCGATGTCAGCGCCGCCATCCGTGCCGAAATGGCGCCGGCGCCCAGCAAGCCGGCTGCAGCCGTGCCCACCAAAGTGAGCGATGCGTTGGCGGAGCCCGCCCCCGCCCCGGTGCCGCCGCCCCCCGAGCCACGCATCGACCTGCTGGTCAACAACGCCCAGGCCCGTGATGTGTTTCTGGCCATCGTGGCCGACACCCGCTACAGCATGCTGATGCACCCGGACGTGGCCGGCACCCTGTCGGTCACCCTGCGCGGCGTGACGGTACTGGAGGCGTTGGAGGCCATCCGTGACGTTTACGGTTACGACTTCAAGATCGAGGGGCGCCGCATCACCGTCTATGCGCCGACCCTGCAGACGCGCGTGTTCACCGTGCACTACCCCACGTCCCAACGCGTCGGTACCAGCGGGCTGCATGTGTCTTCTGGTGGGGTCAGTGGTACCACCAGTTCCAATGGCACCCAGGGCACCAATGCCGCAGGCACCAACACCACGACGACGCAGCAACAGGAGAGCAGCAGCGTCTCCACCACCTCCAAGTCCGATTTTTGGACCGAGTTGGCCACCGCCGTCAAAGGATTGGTCGGCAGCGCGGAAGGTCGCAATGTCGTGACCAGCCCGCAAGCTGGCATCATCATGGTGCGTGGCATGCCCGAGGAACTGCGGCAAGTCGACAAATTTCTCAAGGCCACACGCCTGGCGGTGGAGCGCCAGGTCATGCTGGAGGCCAAAGTCATCTCGGTGGAGTTGCGCGACGGCTACCAGAGTGGTATCAACTGGGCGGCGCTGGGTTCTGACGTGAACGGCACGGCTGTGCTGGGCGTGCTGGGCAGTGGCAACAGCAGTGCTGCGCTCCCGACGGGTGCCACGGTGCTGTCCGATGTGGTGTCGGTACCGTCGGCGGCCACCGGCGGCGGGCTGTTTGGTCTGGCCCTGGCATCCACCCAGTTCGGTGCGGTGCTGGGCTTTTTGGAAACGCAGGGCGATGTGCAGACCCTGTCCAGCCCGCGCGTGGCAACCCTGAACAACCAGAAGGCCGTGCTCAAGGTCGGGACTGACGAGTTTTTTGTGACCAACATTTCCGGCGGCACCACCAACACCGGAACCACGACGACGACCACCGGCACCACCATGCCCACAGTCACGCTGACGCCGTTCTTCTCGGGCATTTCGCTGGACGTGACGCCGCAGGTGGACGATGCCACGACGGTCACCCTGCACGTGCACCCTGCCGTCACCACGGTGACCGAGAAGAGCAAGCAGATTGACCTGGGCAGCGCCGGCAATTACAAGCTGCCCGTGGCGTCCAGCAGTGTCAACGAGACCGATACCCTGGTGCGCATTCCGGACGGCAACATCGTGGCCATCGGCGGCCTGATGCAGATGGAAAGCAGCAACACGGCCTCGGGCCTGCCGGGCACGACCAACCAGCCGTTCTCCTGGCTGTTTGGCAACAAGGCGGTGACGGGACGCAAGCGCGAAGTGATTGTGCTGATCAAGCCCACCATCATCCGCACGGCGGCCGACTGGGAGGCCCACACGGCGCGCGCACGCGCGGCACTGGATGACATGGATGCCGCCCGCGTGCGGGTGATCCAGATGGACGGTGGCAAGGGCAAAGCCGCAGAAGGCACGGTCCAGTAATGTACCTGGGGCATTTTTCGCTCAGGGAGCCCCCTTTCTCCATCACGCCGGACACGGACTTCTATTACCCGCACGAAAGTGCACAGGCCACGCTGAACATGCTGCTGGTGGCTCTGCGCAGCGGTGAAGGCTTCATCAAGGTGGTGGGCGATCTGGGCTGCGGCAAGACAGTGCTGTGCCGCCAGTTGCTCAAGACCCTGCAGGACGAGTGCGTCACCGCCTACATTCCCAACCCCGACATGGGACCGGATGACCTGCTGATGGCATTGGTCAATGAACTGGGCGTGCAGATCACGTCCCCGGTCAGCCGCCACAAGGTCCACGAGGCGCTGCGTACCTGTTTGATGGGCCATGCGGCCAAGGGCAAACGCGTGGTGGTCTGCATTGACGAGGCGCAGGCCATTCCCCTGCGCACGGTCGAAAGCCTGCGCCTGCTCTCCAACCTGGAAACCGAAAAGCGCAAGCTGTTGCAGCTGGTGCTGCTGGGCCAGCCCGATCTGGACACCAAACTGGAGCGCCCGGAAATCCGCCAGCTGCTGCAGCGCATCACCTTCTCCGAATACCTGGGCCCCATGCAGCCGGCGCGGGTGCCGGCCTATCTGGCCCACCGGCTGACCTGCGCCGCGTTGAATGTGCACACCGACATTCAGGTGTTCGAGCCGACGGCGGCACGGCGCATTGCGGCAGCCAGCGGCGGCGTGCCGCGCCTGGTCAACATCCTGGCCCACAAATGCCTGATGCTGGCCTTTGGCGAGAATGTGCACCGTGTGACCGCGGCCCATGTACGCATAGCGGTGGCCGACACGCCGGGTCTGGTGCCGACACGGCCCTGGTGGCGGAAGTTGGCCTGGCCCTGGCGCCAACGCGCGACTGCGCCGCGCCACCCGGCCGTGCAGGACGGTGGCGATACGCCGGCCCGGAGCACCCCATGAGCGTGATCAACAAAATGCTGCGCGACCTGGACCAGCGCGGGGCCCCCGATGTGGCACCGGGCTTGAAGGCCACCCTGGGCCCTGGCATTCGCAGTGTGGGCAGCCCCATTGGTGCTAGCACGCGGCGCCGTTCGCTGCGCGCGTGGTGGGTGGCGGCTTTGCTGGTGCTCGCGGGGGCTGGTGTGCTGGTTACACAGTGGCCGACCCTCCAGCAGCGCTTGGCGGCGCCCAAGGTATCCGTGTCGGCAGTACCGGCACCGATGCCCGTGGTGGCCGCGGCCCCTGCCATGGCCCCGGCGGCGTCTGCACCGGTGGTGGCAGTGGCGGAATCTCCAGCACCGGCACCTGTACCTATGCCGGCTACGGTTACAGCTCCCACGGCGGTTGCGCCCAGTGCGCCTGTGACGCTGCGGACGGATTCCAATATGGCAGCACGCCAGGCTGCTGCGGTGCCGGTGCCCACGGCACAGGCCGAGCGCGCCAAAGTGGTGGCGCCTACACCGGTTCCGGTGACTCCGGTGGCAGCAGCAACATCGATTGCTACGCCAGTTGCAACGGCCGAACCGGCCCCGGCCGGCCCACGCCCACCCCAGGGCGGCAAAGAGGTGCTGGCCCAGGCCCAGGCGCTGTGGAGTGCCGGCAACCAGGACGCGGCACGGGAGCTGGTGCAAGAGGCGCTGGCCCGTGCCGAGCGCGCCGCGGCGGCCAATCCCGGTGCGGCCCCTGTCCAGATGCTGGTGCTGCTGGTGCGCGAGATGGCGCGCATGGACCTCGCGCTGGGGCGCACGGCCGAGGTCTGGGATTTGCTCAGCCGGCTGGAGCCCTATCTGGACAAGCAGCCCGACATGTGGGCCCTGCGCGCCAACGTGGCGCAGCGCCTGGGTCGCCACCAGGACAGCGTGCACGCATATACGGTGGCCTTGCAGTCGCGTCCCGACGAGCAGCGCTGGCTGCTAGGGCTGGCGGTTTCGCTGGCGGCCATGGGGCAGGTCGACACCGCCGCCGAGATGGTCGAGAAGGCGCGCACCAGCGGCCCGATCAGCCGCGAGGTGCTGGCCTATTTACGCCAGATGGGCGTGCCGTTGAAAGATAAATAGGGCTGCAGCCCTTATATCGCTTGCGCGAGCAGCTATACATTCAGTAGCAAGCCGAAGTCGTCAGGCAGCGCTGCGCAGCACCCGGCGGTACTGCATGGCCTCCGCCACATGCGCCACCTGGGTCTGCTCCGACCCCGCCAGGTCGGCGATGGTGCGCGCTATCTTGAGCGTGCGGTGCGTGCCGCGTGCCGACCAACCCAACTGGCTGGACGCCGATTCCAGAAACTTCAGGGCCGCGCCATCCAGCAACGCGTGGCCATCGATCTCCTGCCCCGCCAGCGCCTGGTTGGGCTTGCCCTGGCGCGCGTGGGCGCGTGCGCGGGCCGCGCTGCTGCGCCCCCGGATGGCGGCTGTGCTTTCCCCGGCCGGGCTGTGCAGCAATTCCGCAGAGGCCAGCGCAGGCACTTCCACATGCAGGTCAATGCGGTCCATCAGCGGACCGCTGAGCTTGGCCTGGTAGCGATGGACCTGGTCGGGCGTGCAACGGCAACGGTGGGCGGCAGACCCCTGGTAGCCGCAGGGGCAAGGGTTCATGGCGGCAACCAGCTGGAAGCGCGCCGGGAATTCGGCGCGCCGTGCCGCGCGGGCAATGGTGATGGTGCCGGTTTCCAGCGGTTCGCGCAGGGCTTCCAGCGCGGCGCGGGGGAACTCCGGCAGCTCGTCGAGGAACAGCACCCCATGGTGGGCCAGTGAAATTTCGCCAGGACGTGGTGGTGATCCTCCGCCCACCAGCGCCACGGCACTGGCCGAATGGTGCGGGCTGCAGGTCGGCCGCTGGCCCCAGCGCTCCAGCGCAAAGCGCCCGCTCAAGGATGCAATCGCGGCGCTTTGCAGGGCTTCGTCGCAGGACATCTCGGGCAACAGCCCGGCAAAGCGCTGCGCCAGCATGGACTTGCCCGAGCCTGGGGGGCCGACCAGCAGCAGGCTGTGCCCGCCGGCAGCGGCAATCTCCAGCGCGCGCTTGGCCCCAGCCTGGCCCTTGACGTCGGCCAGGTCTGCACCGCCCGGGGCGGTTGTGGGCGCGGTGGCGGTAATGCGGCACCAGCCGTCGAGTGCGTCCGCCTCTGGCGTCGCGCCGGGTGGGGGGGCAGCACCGTTGGTGGGCGCAAAGTGGCGCACCACGTCCAGCAGATGGCGGGCGCGGTAGACCTGGGCGTCGGGCACCAGGGCCGCTTCTTCGGCGCTGCCGGGCGGCAGCACCAGGCGCACATCGGCCTGCGCCGTGCGCAGCGCCAAGGCGGTGGCGAGCGCGCCACGCACTGGGCGCAGCTCGCCGGACAGCGAGAGTTCGCCAGCAAACTCATAACCGGCCAGTTTTGCGCTGTCGATCTGCCCGCTGGCTGCCAGGATGCCCAGGGCGATGGGCAGGTCCAGGCGGCCCGAGTCCTTGGGCAAATCGGCTGGGGCCAGATTGACGGTGATTTTCTTGTTGTGCGGAAACTCCAGCCGGGCGTTCTGGATCGCGCAGCGCACCCGCTCACGTGCCTCCTTGACCTCCACCTCGGCGAGGCCCACCAGCGTGAAACTGGGCAAGCCATTGGCCAGATGCACCTCGACGGTCACTTGCGCCGCTTCCAGCCCCAGCAAAGCACGGCTTTGCACCAAAGACAAGCCCATATGGCATTCCTCCCAAAACAGTGCGCAATATTCAGGTGCGCCGAATGACGGCGCACCAATCGCGTGCAAACTGGATGTTTGTACAGCTATCTTAACGCATGCCGCGCAAAAACGGTGTACTTCCATCCAGCTGGTGCGGCCATGGCGTAGCTGGCACGCGTCCTGCTTAAAGCCATCGTCTCCCGACCCCTGGAGAGGCAGACCATCCAGGTCGGGTGTCTGCAACCAACCGTTTAGAAGCAGAGGTGAACACATGAAACTCGTGACGGCCATCATCAAACCGTTCAAGCTCGATGAGGTGCGAGAAGCCTTGTCGGGCATTGGTGTGCAAGGCATTACCGTCACCGAAGTCAAGGGCTTCGGTCGTCAAAAAGGCCATACAGAGCTGTACCGCGGTGCAGAGTACGTGGTGGACTTTTTGCCCAAGGTCAAGATCGAGGCGGCCATTGACGACGCCCTGGTGGACCGTGTCATCGAAGCCATCGAAGGTGCAGCGCGTACCGGCAAGATCGGCGACGGGAAGATCTTTGTCTACAACCTCGAGCAGGTTGTGCGCATTCGTACCGGCGAAACCGGGAAAGAAGCCCTCTGAGATAAAGGACCCAAAATCATGAAAAAACTGCTTGTATCCCTGGCCATGGGACTGAGTCTGCTGACCGCTGGCTCGTTCGCCCTGGCCCAAACCGCTGCCCCCGCCGCCCCTGCGGCCGAAGCCAAGCCGGCCGATGCTGCGGCCCCGGCCCCCGCTGCACCTGCAGCCCCTGCCGCCGCAGCAGCGGCTCCTGCCGCCGATGCCGCCGCACCCGCAGCTGCCCCGGCACCGGTGCCCAACAAGGGCGACACGGCCTGGATGCTGGTGTCCACCGCCCTGGTCATCATGATGAGCATTCGCGGCCTGGCCCTGGTCTATGGCGGCCTGGTGCGCAGCAAGAACATGCTGTCGGTGCTGATGCAGGTCATGGTCACGTTCTCGTTGATCGTGGTGCTGTGGTTCATTTACGGCTACAGCCTGGCGTTCACCGAGGGCAATGCCTACGTAGGCGGGTTGGACCGGCTGTTCATGAAGGGCACCTGGGACAACGTCGCCGGTACCTTCTCGAACGCGGCAACCTTCAGCAAGGGTGTCTACATTCCGGAAATTGTCTATGCCGTATTCCAAGCCACCTTTGCCGCCATCACTTGCTGCCTGATCGTGGGTTCGTTCGCCGAACGTATCAAGTTCTCTGCCGTGTTGGCCTTCATGGTGCTGTGGTTCACCTTCAGCTACCTGCCGATCGCCCACATGGTCTGGTTCTGGGCTGGCCCTGACGCCTACTCCAGCAAGGAAGTCGTGGACAAGGTCAATGCAACGGCCGGCTTGATGTGGCAGTGGGGCGCGCTGGACTTCGCTGGCGGTACCGTGGTGCACATCAACGCCGCTGTGGCCGGTCTGGTCGGTGCCTTCATGGTCGGCAAGCGGATTGGTTATGGCAAGGAATCCATGGCGCCGCACAGCCTGACGCTGACCATGGTCGGCGCCTCCCTGCTGTGGGTGGGCTGGTTCGGGTTCAACGCCGGCTCTGCGCTGGAAGCCAACGGCTTTGCCGCCCTGGCCTTCATCAACACCTTTGGCGCCACGGCCGCTGCCGTGCTGGCCTGGTGCGTCGGTGAAACCCTGATGAAGGGCAAGGCCTCCATGCTGGGTGCCGCTTCCGGTGCCGTCGCCGGTCTGGTGGCCATCACCCCCGCTGCCGGCAACGTCGGTATCGGTGGCGCTTTGGTGATCGGCTTCCTGTCCGGTTTTGCCGGCCTGTGGGGGGTGCATGGCCTGAAGAAACTGCTGGGCGCTGACGACACGCTGGATGTGTTCGGCGTGCACGGTGTCTGCGGCATCCTGGGCGCCTTGCTGACCGGCGTGTTTGCTTCGCCCTCTCTGGGTGGCCCCAGCGCCATGAACGACTGGGTGACTGCGACCATGATGACTCCCGCCGAGTACTCCATCAGTGCCCAGGTGTGGATTCAGGCCAAGGCCGTGCTCACCACCATTGTGTGGTCCGGCGTGGTGTCCTTGGTGGCCTACAAGCTGGTGGATCTGACCATCGGCCTGCGTGTCAGCGAAGAAGACGAGCGCGAAGGCCTGGACATCACGTCCCACGGCGAAACCGCTTACAACCGCTAAGCACACGCAAACGACAGTCCTCATTCTTCTTGAGACTTCGGCCCGCCAGAACTTCGGTTCCGGCGGGCCGTTTTTTTTGGGGGGAGGAGGCCGTGCGGGAGCGAAGCGTGGGGGCCATAATTCCGTCCATGGAAAACACCCTGACCTTGCGCAGCGGCGATTTGCGCTGCGATCTCAAACCTTCCCTTGGCGGCTGCATTGCCGGGCTGTGGCTGGGAGACATTGCGGTGCTGCGCTCCACGCCTGCGGCGCAGCTGCACTCGGTGCGCCAGTCGGCCAGCTACCCACTGGTGCCGTTCTCCAACCGCATCGCCCACGGGCAGCTGCAGTGGGCTGGCACCAGCCACCCGCTGGTCAAGAATTTCGAGCCCGAGGCGCATGCCATCCATGGCATCGGTTGGGAACGGCCCTGGGAGGTGCTGGAATCCAGCGCCCGGTTCGCGATGCTGTCGTTTGAACACCGGGCCGACGCGGCCTGGCCGTTTGACTTCGACAGCTCGCAGGTGTTCAAGATCAGCGACAACACATTGGAGCTGACGCTGAGCATTACCAACCAGTCGCAGGTGTCCGCACCCGTGGGACTGGGCTGGCACCCGTACTTTGCCAAGCATCCGGGCAGCCACGTCCGGTTTGCCGCCTCCGGCCGCTGGGAAATGGGGTCGGACAAGCTGCCCACCCACCACGCCCCCCATGCCGGGCTGGATGCGGACTGCAGCAGCCTCACGGTAGACCACTGTTTCGATGGCTGGAATGGCACGCTGCACCTGAAAGATGCGCTGTTGCACACACAGGTCACGTCCGCCTTGAGCCGCCTGGTGGTGTTCACCACCCCTGAGCGCGACAACATCGCCATCGAACCTGTCAGCCATGTCAACAATGCCCTCCACCTGATGGCGCAGACAGGTGCGTCTGCCGAGTCCTTGGGCGTTGTCATCCTGCAGCCGGGGGACACCTACTCCTGCGCCATGCGGATCCAGGTGGATCGCGCCGCATGAGCTGGCAACCCCTCAGCGCGCAGACTTTCGAACTGGGCGAATCGCCGTTCTGGCACCCGCACGAACAAAGCCTGTACTGGGTCGACATCCCGGGTAAGCAATTGCTGCGCGCCAACGTTTCCTCGGGCACAGTGCAGGCCTGGGACATGCCCAGTGAGCCCGGCTGCATCGCACCGGCGGCCACCGGCGGCCTAGTCATCGCGTTGCGCCATGGCGTCTTTCGCGCGCGTACCTGGGGCGGGGCGCTGGAGCCCTTGGTGCGCCTGCCGTACGACACCGCCGCGGTGCGGGCCAACGATGGCAAATGCGACGCGCTGGGCCGCTTCTGGGTCGGCACGATTGACGAGCCCAAATCCAGCCGTGCGGCGGCCCTGTTTTCCATCGACTGCCGCAGTGGCACCCCCGTGGTAGAGCACAAGGCGGGCGATGCGTTGACGGCCAATGGCCTGGCCTGGAGTCCGGACAACCGCACGCTCTACTGGGCCGACACGCCCAACCATGTGGTGCACGCCTGGGATTACAGTCTGGCCAGCAATACCCTGACCGCCCACCGCCACTTCCTGCAGTGCGCCCCCAAAGCCGCAGGCTGGGCCTTTGCCGACACCACCTACCAGGGGCGCCCCGACGGTGCGGCCGTGGATGTGCAAGGCAACTACTACGCCGCGATGTTCGAAGGCCGCCGCATTTGCAAGTTCGCGCCCGATGGCCGGCTGCTGGCCGAGATCACCACCCCGGTGCAGTGCCCCACCATGCCCTGCTTTGGCGGGGAAGACCTGCAGACCCTGTACCTCACAAGCGCACGGCATGGCCGCAGCGCCGCAGAACTGGCGCAGTTTCCCCAGTCGGGTGGCGTGTTCTCCCTGCAGGTGGACACACCGGGCCTGCCGGTCAATTTCTTTGCCGATTGAGCGGCCCCCACATGACCCACGTCTACCCCCAACCCCAGGACGCTTCGGAAATTCCGCGCTTTGCCGGCTTGCCCACCTTCATGCGTCTGCCAATGCAAAGCGATCTGGCGCAGATTGACATCGGCCTGATCGGTGTGCCATGGGACGGCGGCACCACCAACCGCGCCGGTGCACGCCATGGCCCGCGCGAGGTGCGCAGCCAGTCCAGCCTGATGCGCCGCGTGCACCATGTGAGCCACATCGCACCGTATGACCTGGCGCGTGTCGGTGACCTGGGCGACGCACCGGTCAATCCTATCGATTTGATGGAGTCCCTGTCGCGAATTGAGGTCCACTACCGCGTGCTGCATGCGGCCGGCGTGGTTCCGTTGTCGGTCGGCGGCGATCATCTCGTCACGCTGCCTATCTTGCGTGCGATCGCTGCACAGCGCCCGTTGGGCCTGGTGCATTTCGATGCCCATTCGGACACCAACGATCGCTACTTCGGCGACCAGCTGTACACCCACGGCACGCCGTTTCGCCGCGCGGTTGAAGAAGGGCTGATCGACCCGAAGCGCACCGTGCAAATCGGTATTCGTGGTTCTCTGTACTCAGCCGACGACGAGCAGTTCGCGCACGACGTTGGCATCCGCGTCATCCACATGGAAGAGTTCGACGAACGTGGCGTGGCCTGGACGTTGCAGGAAATCCGGCGGGTGGTGGGGCAGGAGCCCACCTATGTCAGCTTTGATGTCGATGTACTCGACCCCGCTTTTGCGCCCGGAACCGGCACGCCCGAGATCGGTGGTGTGACCACGCTGCAGGCACAGCAACTGGTGCGTGGCCTGCGCGGGCTGGATCTGGTGGGGGCCGACGTGGTAGAAGTGGCGCCGCCGTTCGATGTGGGTGGTGCGACCGCGCTGGTGGGGGCCACCATGGCCTTCGAATTGCTGTGCCTGCTGGCCGAGGCCCATGCGCAGCGCAAAAAATAGTTTTTTGAAATCGGACGCATCAAAAAATTCACGCACTGCGTGCATGGCACCTCGTACCATGGCGGTCATGTCTATTGCGCCTGTATCCGACACCGCCTTGCACCATGTGCGCGAACAGGTGTTGGCCGCCGTGGCAGAACGCACGCCGCTGCGTATTCGGGGCGGTGACAGCAAACAGTTTTACACCCGCCAGACGCAAGGCGAGGTGCTCGACACCCGCAGCCTGCACGGCATCCGCTGCTACGAACCCAGCGAACTGGTGGTGACCGTGGCCGCCGGCACGCCACTGGTGGAACTGGAAGCCGCACTCGCAGAAAAAAATCAGTGCTTGGCTTTTGAGCCGCCGCATTTCAACTGGGCCGGGCCAACACAGGCAACCGTAGGAGGGATGGTGGCCTGCGGTCTGGCAGGTCCTGCGCGTGCCAGTGTCGGAGGCGTGCGTGACTACGTGCTGGGGTTGAAATTGCTCAACGGCAAAGGTGAGCACCTGACCTTTGGTGGCCAGGTCATGAAAAACGTGGCGGGCTACGACGTTTCGCGCCTGATGGTGGGCGCACTGGGCACGCTGGGGCTGATCACCGAGGTCTCGCTCAAGGTCTTGCCGCGTGCGCCGGCCGAGGCCACGCTGGTGTTTGCACTGGACCAGGCCACGGCCCTGGAGCACTTGCACCGCTGGGGCGGGCGGCCGCTACCGCTCAACGCCAGTCGCTGGGAGCCCGCCACGCAAGACGGCGTTGCCGGCCAGCTGTTCGTCCGTTTGCGCGGCGCCATGGCGGCTGTGGAGGCCGCGTGCCAAACCTTGCTGCGTGACCTTCCGGGTGCGCGCGTGGACCCGCAGCATGCGATGGCTGGCTGGGCGCAGTGCCGTAACCAGACTGCGCCTTTTTTCCAGCGCCCTGCGGATGGCAATCTGGCCTTGTGGCGCCTGAGCGTGGCCCAGACGGCCCCGGTGCTGGACTTGCCCTGGGCACCGTTGGTCGAGTGGCACGGCGGCCTGCGCTGGCTGTGGGCGCCCACCGATGCCGCAGCACAGCTGCAGGCTGCGGCATCGGCAGCACACGGGAATGCTACTGTTTTTGTAGCTGCTAGCACCCATTCCATAGGCGCTACAGGCCGATTTGATTCTGAAAATCCAGCCCAGATGGCGATTGCCCAGCGCCTCAAGGCGGCGTTTGACCCGCAGGGTGTCTTTAACGCTGAGTTGAATTTTCCGCTGGGCCGCCCCAAGGAAAATACACCCCCTCGGGGGCAGCGACCCGCGTAGCGGCGGAGCGTGGGGGTTAAATTTAATATGCAGACCACGCTCGCGCCTGAGTACCAGGGCACACCCGACGGCCTCGCTGCCGAAGCGATTTTGCGCAAGTGCGTGCACTGCGGCTTTTGCACGGCCACCTGTCCCACCTACCAGTTGCTGGGCGACGAACTGGACGGGCCGCGCGGGCGCATCTACCTGATGAAGCAGGTGCTCGAAGGCGAGACGCCGACGCGCGCCACCCAGATGCACCTGGACCGCTGCCTGACCTGCCGCAACTGCGAGAGCACCTGTCCATCCGGTGTGGACTACGGCCACCTGGTCGACATCGGCCGCAAGCTGGTGGACGCCAAGGTGCCGCGCCCGGCTGGCGAACGCGCCGTGCGCTGGGCGCTGAAAGAAGGCCTGGGCTCCAGGCTGTTTGCACCCGCCATGCGGCTGGGCCAACTGGTGCGCCCGCTGTTGCCGCAAGCCGTGAAGCACAAGGTGCCAGCGCGCCAGGACGCGGGCGCCTGGCCCAAACGCAACCATGCGCGCAAGGTCTTGCTGCTGGCCGGCTGTGTGCAGCCATCCATGGCGCCCAATATCAATGCGGCCACGGCCCGTGTGCTGGACGCCGCAGGCATCCAGACCGTGCAGGCCGCGCAGGCCGGCTGCTGCGGCGCGGTCAAGTTCCACCTCAACGACCAGGACGGTGGCCTGGCCCAGATGCGTGCCAACATCGACGCCTGGTGGCCGCTGGTTGCAGCGGGTGCGGTGGAGTGCATTGTCATGAATGCCTCGGGCTGTGGCGTCACCGTCAAGGAATACGGGCACCTGCTGCAGGGCGATCCGGTCTATGCCGACAAGGCACAGCGCATCAGTGCACTCACGCGCGACCTCAGCGAACTGTTGCCCATGCTGGTGCCTTTGCTCAAGGACAAGGTGGCGCGCACGGCCGAGGCCGTGCCGGGCACGATCGCCTTTCACCCGCCGTGTACCCTGCAACATGGGCAAAAGATCCGGGGCACGGTGGAACAGCATCTCGCGGACCTGGGGTTGAGCGTGTGTACCAGTACCAATGAAGCCCATCTGTGCTGCGGCTCGGCCGGCACCTACAGCGTGCTGCAACCCGTACTGGCCACGCAGCTGCGGGACCGCAAGTTGGGCCACCTGCAGGCACTGCAGCCCAACATGATCGTGTCGGCCAACATCGGCTGCATCACCCACCTGCAAAGCGGCACTGCTACGCCGGTGCGGCACTGGGTGGAGTTATTGGATGAACGGCTGACTGCTACGTAGCGGAGTTGCGTGGGGGCACAACCCGCTGCCGGATCACATCTTCAGTGGTCCTTGAAGTCGATCGCTGCGTTGAGCTGGTCCATCACCTGCGGCGGCACCTTGAAGCTGCACATGATGTAGCGTCGCTCGGGCGGCGGTGCGTCGGGGAAGTGCAGGAAGGTGAAGTCGGCACTGGGCAGGTAGCCGCTGGCCAGCAGCCCCACCGCTTCATCCTTCGAAATCACAAAGGCGTCGGCCATGTTGCGATGGATCTGGCGCAGCATGTCCTGGCTTTCGTCAAATGTCACCAATGGTGCCGGCTTTCTTTGCGCGATGAAGGTGTCGATCAACGGGCCATAGGAGTAGCCGCTTTTCACCAGCAGCCGCATGGAGGGTGATTTCAGGGCCTGCTCCAGCGTGGTGTACTGGCGCAGTGCCGTGTTGTCGCTGCGCGCCAGCAGGCCCATGGGGTGGTTGCGGTACACCGGTTTGCTGAAGCGTGCCCATTGGGCGCGCTCCGGATTCAGGAAGCGTCCGGCGGCGCAGTCCTGACCGAGGTTGTGCTGGATCAGGTCGAACTGGCGCGTGATCGGTGTGGCAACCCAGTGGAAAGGAATGCCGGCCTTCCTGAAGGCCCGCTCTACCGGCGTTGCCACCAGGCCCTGCACCTTGCCGTTTTCCAGGTACTCGTAGGGGATGCGTTGGTGGTAGTGCAGGGCGATGGAGTCTGCCGCCTGGGCCACGGCCGGGCCCTGCGGCAGCGTCAGCAGCAGCGCACAGAGCAATGCAGAAGACAGGGAGCGCCGTGGCATGGCAGGTGCAGGGGCGGGTTCAGGTCGCCAGTGCGGCCTCGATGTCTTTCGCCAGACTGGCAGGCGTGTCGGTGGGTGCATAGCGCTTGCGCACGCTGCCGTCTTTGCCGACCAGGAACTTGGTGAAGTTCCACTTGATGGCCTGGGTGCCCAGCACGCCAGGCGCCTCCTTGGTGAGCCATTGGTACAGCGGATGGGCGCCACCCCCGTTGACGTCGATCTTGGCCATCATGGGGAAGCTCACGCCGTAATTGAGCTGGCAGAATTCGGCGATCTCGCCGTTCTCGCCGGGGTCTTGCGCACCAAACTGGTTGCAGGGAAAGCCCAGTACCACCAGGCCCTTCTCGCCATACTGCTGGTGCAATTCCTCGAGTCCGGCAAATTGTGGCGTGAAGCCGCAGGCGCTGGCGGTGTTGACGATCAGCAGTGCCTTGCCCTTGAATTTTTTCAGGGCCACGGATTTGCCATTGATCTGTTGCGCTTCGAAGTCGTAAATGGTGGTCATGTGTGTCTCTGTGAATGGGTCAACCGCAAAAATAGCACTTCGGGCAAACGCTTGTTCCGAGGTGGGTTTGCCCTCTATCATTGAAGAAAACCGACTAGAAGGCAAACGTATGGATGCAGCGGCGCCCGCACCGGGCCGGTGGCAACGCCTGTGGCAGTGGCTCAAGGCACTCAAACAGCAGTACGACCAGGTCCAGGGCGAAGCCACCATGGAATCCCTGCGCCGTTTCCGGGTGTTCACCTGTGTCACCTTCGCCATGAATCTGGTCTACACCCTGGCATACTGGTTTTTCTACGACACGCGCGGCAATGGGGTGTATGTGCGTTACGCCAATGCCATTGGGTGGGCCAATCTGTGCATGGGCATGGCCTCGGTGGTGCTGGGCCTGGCGGTCTTTCGGCTGTTGCGGCACAACCAGCGCGGCAGCTACCGGGCCATCGTGCTGCAGCTGTTGCTGTGCGCCAGTGCCCTGAGCTTTGCCATCGCCCTGGCCGTCATCGACCAGATGGTCACCACCAGCATCACCCCCTTTGTGATGGTGTGCGTGCTGATCAGCGTGCTGTCGCTGATGCGCCCGCTCATGGGTGCTTCGGTGTTCGGCCTGACCTACCTGGTGTTCTGCAGCACCATCGGTTTGACCCAGCTCGATCCGGTCATCCTGGCGCGCCAATACAGCGACGCGGCGCTGGTGGTGGTTTTGAGTTTTGTACTGTCCGTGCTGGTGTTTCGCCAGTATGTGACGGCGGTGCTGTTGCGGCGCGACATTGTGCGGGCCAACCAGGCGCTGGCCGACAAGCAGGCGGAGCTGGCCTTTACCGCCACACACGACGAACTGACCGGGCTGTACAACCGCCGCGAATTCACCCGTCTGGCCCTGCTCGAACTGGCGCGCACGGCGCGCGTGCCCGGTCCGACCTGCATGTTGATACTGGACATCGACTTCTTCAAGAAAATCAACGACCAGCATGGCCATCCGACCGGCGACGCGGTGTTGCAACAGCTCGCCCAGATGCTGACCCAGGGCGTGCGTTCCATCGATGTGGTGGCCCGTTTGGGGGGCGAGGAGTTCATCGTGCTGCTGCCCAACACCGAGCGTGCCGGGGCCTGCGCGGTGGCCGAGAAACTGCGTGCCACGCTGGCGCGTGCCCCCATGCAGTTGCCGTCACTGGCGCTGCCCGTGACGGCCAGTTTTGGGCTGAGCGAGTTGCCGGCAGGCGTGGACGGCACCATGGAAGACTTGTACCGCGCGGCCGACCAGGCCCTCTATGTCGCCAAGCGCCAGGGACGCAACCGGGTGGAGTTTGATGTGGTCAAGTTCGGCACGCCCGACACAAGCGAGATAGCCGCCAGCTAACAGTGGTTGTGCGCGGAGGCCAGAAATCCGCGCCGGGCCGCCCCAAGCGGATTTAGCCCCCTCGGGAGGCAGTGACCCGCGCAGCGGCGGAGCGTGGGGGCCACACTTTTAGCCGTGCAGATTGTCGTTGCGTGCGATGTCCAGCAGGTGTTCCACCTCGACGGCATGGTCGCGGCAATTGCGGTCATGCCAGCGCTTGATGATCCACATCAGGCCTGCGGTCACGATACCGAACAGGCTGATGGCGCCGAACGCCGACAGGCCTACGCCGGTGGAAAAACTGTAGAAGAAACCCAGACCCAGGATGCAGGCCTGCTCATTGAAGTTCTGCACCGCGATGGAACGCCCCGCGCCCATCAGGTTGTGGCCGCGGTGCTGCAGCAGCGCATTCATGGGCACCACCAAAAAGCCGCCCAGCCCGCCCAGCAGCACCAGGAAGGGCGCAGCCACCCAGACGTTGGTGATGACATTGAGCAGCAGCACCAGGATGCCCATGCCAATGCCCAGCGGCAGCACATTGGTGGCCTGGTCCAGCTTCATGCGCATCGAAGCGGCCACCGCGCCCACGGCCGTGCCTATGGCCACCACGCCGACTAGCGCTGAGGCCTGCGTCACGCTGTAGCCCAAAGCGGCAGCGGCCCAGGCCAACACGATGTAACGCAGATTGCCGCTGACACCCCAGAACAGCGTGGTGGTGGACAGCGAGATCTGGCCCAGGCGGTCACGCCACAGGCGCAGGTTGCAGTGCCAGAAATCCGGCAGCAGCGTGGTCAGGCGCTTGGGCATGGGCCGCATGGGAACACCGGTCAAGGGGATGCGGGTGTTGAACCAGGCGGCGGCGACATAGACAAAAATCAGCACGCAAATGGCCGCTTCGGACGGCGTATCGATGCCGGTGTCGATCAGCGGAACGTCGATGGACAGCAGGGCCGAAGAGACCGTGTGGCCTACCAGCTGTCCGCCCAGCAGCACGCCCAGAATAATGGAGGCAATCGTCAGGCCTTCAATCCAGCCATTGGCCTTGACCAGTTGCGAGGCCGGCAGCAATTCGGTCAGGATGCCGTACTTGGCCGGCGAGTAGGCCGCCGCACCCAGGCCGACGATGGCGTAGGCCATCAGCGGGTGTGTGCCAAACAGCATCATCAGGCAGCCCACGATCTTGATGGTATTGCTGAACAGCATGACCCGGCCTTTGGGCAGGGCGTCGGCAAATGCGCCGACAAAAGGCGCCAGCACCACATAGAACAGCGCGAACATGGGAACCAGCGCGGCCTGCTGCCACTCCGGGGCGCCACTGCCACGTAACATCTGTACGGCCCCCACGAACAAGGCGTTGTCGGCCAGCGAGCTCAGGAACTGCGCCGACATGATGGTGTAAAAACCGCGTTTCATCGATGGGGTGGGGGCGCATTAGTAGTGCTAATGCGGTGGGTGTTGTTGTGTGTCTCCAAACGTGCTGTGGTTATAGCATGGCCGGCAGTGTCAAAATCCGGCCCTTCTTGCCTCTATAGTCGCTGCCATGCCACGTCCCATACAAGCCACCATCCATACCCAGTCGCTGCGCCACAACCTGTCGCAGGCGCGCAGCCGGGCGCCCGACGCCAAGGTCTGGGCGGTTGTCAAGGCCAACGCCTATGGCCATGGCATTGAACGCGTGTTCGACGGGTTGCGCGGTGCGGATGGCTTTGCGTTGCTGGACTTTGCCGAAGCACAGCGCGTGCGCGACCTGGGCTGGCGCGGCCCTATCCTGATGCTCGAAGGCGCGTTCGAGTTGCGCGACCTGGAGCTGTGCTCACGTCTGGACCTGTGGCACACCGTGCACTGCGAAGCGCAGATCGACATGCTGGCGGCGCACAAGACCAACGTGCCGCAGCGCGTGTTCCTCAAGATGAACTCGGGCATGAACCGTCTGGGTTTTCGCCCCGCCGAGTACCGCTCTGCCTGGACGCGCCTGAACGCGCTGCCCCAGGTGGACGAGATTTCACTGATGACCCACTTCAGCGATGCCGATGGCCCCAAGGGCGTAGCCGCGCAGATGGCGGCATTTGCGGCGGCCACCCATGAGTTGCCCGGCGAGCGTTCGCTCGCCAACAGCGCAGCCACGCTGCGCCATGCTGACAGCGTGGCTGCGTCGGACTGGGTGCGCCCCGGCATTGCCATTTATGGCAGCGCGCCGGACTTTCCGGAGCACGATGCGGCCCACTGGAATTTGCAGCCAACCATGACGCTTGCTGCAAAAATCATAGCTGTTCAGGCACTGTCTGCGGGCGACAGCGTGGGATATGGCTCCAGTTTTGTGGCAGACGTGCCGATGCGCATCGGTGTCGTGGCCTGCGGCTATGCCGACGGCTATCCGCGCATCTGCCCCACCGGTACGCCGGTGCTGGTGAATGGCGTGCGCACCCGCACCGTGGGGCGCGTCAGCATGGACATGGTGACGGTCGATCTGGGGCCGGTGCCCCAGGCCGGTGTGGGCAGCGACGTCACGCTGTGGGGGCGTGCTGCCAATGGGGCGCTGCTGTCCATTGACGAAGTGGCCGCCCAGGCCGGCACGGTGGGTTATGAACTGATGTGCGGCCTGGCGCCGCGCGTACCCGTAGTGGTGGCAGATTGATCAAAAATACCATCCCCATTCCCATCTCCATGCTGGAGGTGGGCAAGCCGTTGCCTGTGGACGTGTGGAGCGGCACCACCGGCCAGCTGCTGCTGCGCAAGGGGCAGCCCATCTTGTCCGCACAGCACCGCGACAAGCTGCACGACCACAAGGCCTGCTCCACCGCGACCGAGGGCTTGGCCTGGCAGCAGGCCTATGAGCGCATGGTGCACCAGATGCTGCGCGATGGTGTGGACGTGCTCACCATCGCCACCGCGCCCATGCCCAGTGAAATCCTGGAGCGCGATTTCATCGTGGGCCAGCAATTCAGTGGCGGCTGGCTGGACATTCAGGAGGTGCTGCGCGGCGTGCTCTACCAGGGCGGACTGGCGATCAACCCGCTGCCGCGCCTGGCCGGGCTGGAGCGCAAATGCCAGGCCCTGCTGCAGGCCGATACCGATGACAGCCTGTTCTGCCTGTTCCAGGCGTTGGCCGACACCACCTTGGGCTACTGCGCCACCAATGCGCTGCTGTGCGCGGTGGTGTGCGAACTGGCCGGCCAGAAGCTGGGCATAGACGCACAGCAACGCCAGGTGCTGCGCCGCGCGGCGCTGACCATGAACATTGGCATGGCACGCGAACAGGATGCCCTGTCGCGCCAGGCCGAGCCGCTCACCGACGAACAGCGCACGCTGATCGCCGACCATCCCTGGCGCAGCGTCGACATTCTGGTGGCGCTGGGCATTGACGATGAGGACGTGCTGGACATTGTGCGCTGGCACCACGCGCCGCTGTCGCCCAAGGCCATGCCGCGCAACCTGGCCAGCCGCCGCCTGCTGAGCCTGGCCGATGGTTTTGTGGCCCGCATGGCGGCGCGCAAGACACGCATGTCCTTTGCCCCGGTCAAGGCCGTCAAATCCATGGTCATGGGCGCCGAGGGCGAGGTGGTGGGCGTGGGCTCGGCCATGGCCCAGGCCGTGGGCTTTTATCCGCCCGGCAGTTACGTGCTGCTGGCCAATGGCGAAACGGCGGTATCGGTGCAACGCGGTGAGCGCGCCAATACGCCCTGGGTCATCAGCATTGTGGGCAAGGACGGCATGCCCATCAACAAGTACGTGGGCAGAAACACCGCCACCGACCCGGCCTATGCCATTGCGGCACCGGTGAATTTTGAAAAGGTGCGGGTGGCCATCAGCCTGGACAAGGTGCGCCAGGCGCGGGAGCGCATTCCCCGCTAGCGCGGGGCACGCCAGCGTTTCACGGCCTCAAACCACAACACGCTGGCCGCCCCCAGTCCCATGGCGGCCAGCAGGTCTGGCGCCGCCAGTGGGGCGAAGAAAAACAGCCTGGCAAGCCAAGGCCAGTACACGGTCAAGGCCATCAACCCCAGTGCGGATGCGCTCACCACCCACAAGGTCCGGTTCGGTGTGCGCAGTGTGGCCCACAGGCCACCATTGACGCAGCGATTGGAGAAAATCAGCGCGAGATTGCCCGCAACCAGCGTCACAAACACAAAGGCGCGGCTGGCATTGGCATCCAGCCAGCGGCTGCTCCACGCGTAGGCGCCCATGGCCACCAGCAAAACCCCTACGCCTTGCAGCAGAGCCAGCACCAGTGTCATGCCGCCAAACAGCGGTGTGCGCGCGTCGCGCGGCGGGCGCTGCATCAGGTCGGCTTCCTCCGGCTCGTTCTCAAACACCACGGAGCACGCCGGATCGACCACCAGCTCCAGAAAGGCAATGTGCAACGGGTACAGCAGCACCGGCCAGCCCATCAGCACCGGCAGCAGGGCCATGCCGGCGATCGGCACATGCACGGCCAGGATGTAGGACATGGACTTGCGCAGGTTGTCAAAAATACGCCGCCCGAGTTGCACGGCACCCACGATGGAGGCAAAGTTATCGTCCAGCAGGACCAGGGACGCCGCTTCACGGGCCACATCCGTCCCGCGTCCACCCATGGCCACGCCCACATGGGCGGCCTTGAGCGCCGGTGCGTCGTTCACGCCATCGCCGGTCATGGCCACCACTTCGCCGTTGGCCTGGAGGGCCTGGACAATGCGCAGCTTCTGCGCCGGCGCCACGCGCGCGCACACCGCGACCGTTCGCATGCGCCACTGCAGTTCTGCATCGCTCAAAGCCGCAATCGCGTCTCCCGTCAGCACGTCTTCGGCGACCTCCATCGGTATCTGGGCAGCCCGCGCGATGGCCATGGCCGTTGCGGGATAGTCGCCGGTAATCATCACCACGCGGATGCCGGCGGTACGGCATTGCGCCATGGCTTTCGGGATCTCGGTGCGCAGCGGGTCCGCCAAGCCCAGCAGGCCGACAAATTCAAACGCGAAATCATGTTCGATGGCAGGCCAGTGGGTGCCGGCAAAGCGCGATTGGGCCACGCCCAGTACGCGCAGGCCTTGTGCCGCCATCGCCTCCACTGCTTGGGCGATGCGCTGCTGGGCGGCAGCGTCCAGATGGCACAGGTCGGCAATCGCTTCGGGGGCCCCCTTGGCCGCCACCACGTGGGCTTCGCCCTGCACGGCGCGCCACACATGGGACATGGCCCTCAATTGTGGCGTCAAGCCGTACTCGCGTTCCAGTGACCAGTCACGATGCAGGTGCTCGGTACCCGCCAGAAAATGCTGCCCCAGGCGGTGAAAGGCCTTCTCCATCGGGTCAAACGGCTCTTCCACACTGGCCAGGATGGAATACTCCACCAGGGTATGGAAGACTTCGGGCAACTCGGCTCGGGCGGCGTAGTCAATGGCCAGCGTGTGGGCGTTGGCGCCATCGGCGTCCTGCACATGGAGCTGTGCCACGGTCATGCGGTTTTCGGTCAGCGTGCCGGTCTTGTCCACACACAGCACCGAGGCCGCACCCAGGGTTTCGATGGCGGCAATGCGCCGCGTCAGTACCTGCTGCCTGGACAGTCGCCACGCACCCAGCGCAGGCAGGACGGTCAGCACGACCGTGAACTCCTGGGGCAGCAATGCCATGGCCAGCGCAATGCCCGCCAACAGCGCGGCAAGCCAGTCGCCCCGCAGCCAACCGAAGGCCAGGACCAAGGCAAGACTGGCTCCCAAGGCAATGAATGCCAGCACCTTCACCAGGCGGGCCGTCTGCTGCTTCAGCGGTGAGACTTCTGCGCCCACGGTGTTGAGCGCCGCACCGATGCGGCCGATCTCGCTGCGCACGCCCGTTGCGGTAACCACCGCACTGCCGTGGCCCCGCACCAGCAAGGTGCCTGCATACAGGCTGTGGGCGGTGTCGCGCGGGGGTAGTGGTGTCGCTGGGGGTGTCACCGGGCCGTCAAAAGCTACTTTGTCGACGGGAACGGCCTCACCGGTGAGCAGCGATTCATCGATCTGGAGATCGCTGCCTGACAGCAACAGGGCGTCGGCGGCGATCCGGTCACCTTCCGCCAGCAGCAGGATGTCGCCGCGCACAACCTCGCTGCCCGCAATGCGGGTGGGCACCCCATCGCGCAACACCAGCGCACGCGGGCTGGTGAGGTCGCGCAGGGCGGCGATGGCCCGCGCGGTTTTGCCTTCCTGGTGCAGGGTCAGGGCCAACACCACCAGAACGAGCACGAGCAGAACCAACCCTTCCTGCAAATCTCCCAGCAGCAGGTACAGCAAGGCTGCGGCCAGCAGCAGTGCAAACATGGGCTCCTGCAGGGTTTCCAGTGCAATCGCCAGCCAGGTACGGTGGCGGTCGCTGGGAAGGAGGTTGGGCCCCTCTTCGCGCAGACGTTGTGCCGCCTGGGCTGCGCTCAAGCCTTGAGGGACTGGCGGTGGCGTCGGTAGAACCATTGTTTTCCCACTTCGACGAGGCCCAGGTACCCCATCAGCAAGGCGATGAGCAAAGCAAAAAATGCCGTGGGCAGGGGGGTGAATCCCAGCATCCCTGCCAGGGGTGTCAACGGCAGGGTCGTGGCGGCCAGCACCACCGCCAGCGAGGTGAGGGTCAGCCATCGGTTGGGGTGGCTGCGCAGTGGGTTGCGCCGTGTACGGATCACGAAAATCACCAGCACCTGGGTGGCGATGGATTCGATAAACCAGCCGGTGCGGAACAGGGACGCATTGGCATCAAAAAGGCGCAACAGCAGGTAGAAAGTCAGGAAGTCGAACAGCGAGCTGATGGGCCCAATGGTCAGCATGAAATCGCGGATAAAGCCCATGTCCCAGCGCTTGGGCTGGGCCAAATCCTCGGCGTCCACATCGTCCAGCGGCAGAGCGATTTCCGATACGTCGTAGAGCAGGTTGTTGAGCAATATCTGCAGCGGCAGCATCGGCAAAAACGGCAAGAACAGCGTGGCGGCTGCCATGCTGAACATGTTGCCGAAATTCGAGCTGGTGGCCATCATGATGTACTTCATCACATTGCCGAAGGTGCGCCGGCCCTCCAGCATGCCCGCATGCAGCACCATCAAATCCTTCTCCAGAAGAATCATGGCAGCGGCCTGTTTGGCCACGTCCACGGCATCGTCCACGGAAATGCCGACATCGGCGGTGTGCAGCGAGGGCGCGTCGTTGATGCCGTCGCCCATATAGCCCACCACATGGCCGCGGGCCTTGAGCGCCAGAATGATGCGATTCTTTTGGGCCGGGTTGACGCGGCAGAACAGGTTGACGTCTTCGACACGGGCGTGCAAGGCGTCGTCGTTCATGCGGGCCAGATCGGCGCCAGTGAGCACGCCGGTGATCGCAATGCCAAGCTGGGTACATACGTGGCGGGTGACGTGCTCGTTGTCGCCGGTGACGATCTTGACCGCTACGCCACTGCGGGCCATGGCCTGCAAGGCCTGTCCGGCGCTGGCCTTGGGCGGGTCCAAAAATGCGGCAAATCCGGCAAACACCAGCGCGCTCTCGTCGGAGACCACCGCATGGGGATGGTCCTGGCCGACGGCTTTCCAGGCAATGCCCAGCACCCGAAAACCGTCCTCTCCCAGGCGGTCAAACAAGCCGTTGATGCCGGCCAGACGGGCCGCATCCAGCGGCTGCTCGGCGCCTTGCGGGTCCTGGTAATGGGTGCAGAGCTTCAGAATGTCTTCGGGGGCCCCTTTGACCACCAGCTGGCGCTGCGTGGTTTTTTCCAGCAGCACCGAGACGCGGCGGCGCTCAAAATCAAACGGCACTTCATCGATCTTGGCCCAGCCCGTGACGTCGATCTCGCCGTGTGCCAGGATGGCGTCGTCCAGCGGGCTTTTCAGGCCGCTCTCGAAGTAGCTGTTCAGGTAAGCCAGGCACAGCACATGGGCGCTGTCCTGGCCTTGCGCATCGACATGGCGCTCCAGGTGGATACGGGCCTCGGTCAGCGTTCCGGTCTTGTCCGTGCACAGCACGTCCATGGCGCCCATGTCCTGGATGGCCGATGGGCGCTTGACAATGACTTTGAGCGCCGCCATGCGCAGGGCGCCACGGGTGAGCGTGACCGACACCACCATGGGCAGCAACTCCGGCGTCAGGCCCACGGCCAGGGCGACCGCAAACAGGAAGGATTCGAGCACGGTGCGGTGCAAGGCCACATTGACCAGCAGCGTGAACAACACCATTAACAAGGTCAGGCGCATGATGAGCACGCCAAAATGCCGTGTGCCGGTTTCAAAGGCCGTTGGCGGCGCCTTGTCGGCCAAGCTCACCGCAATTTGCCCCAGCGCGGTGCTGCTGCCAGTGCGCCCCAGCAGCACGCGGGCGGCGCCGCTGACCACCGAACTGCCCATGAATACGCTATCCACTGCGTCCAGTTCCCAGCGCGCCTCGGCGCCCGGCACGCGGGCACTGGCCTTTTTCTCGACCGGGTAGGGTTCCCCCGTGAGCTGGGCCTGGTTCACGAAGAAATCCGTGGCCTCCAGCACATGGGCGTCCGCCGGAATCAGGTTACCGGCGGACAGCAGCACGACATCGCCGGGCACCAATTGCGCCACCGGCAATTCGGCAGGCTTGCCGTCGCGCAACACCGTGGCCGTTACCGCCACCTGCAGGGCCAGCCGGGCGGCGGCCTGGCCGGCACGCCAGGACTGCACAAAGTCCAGGGTGACACTCATGACCACGATCGCGGCGATCACCAGCGCCCCGGTCAGGTCCCCGGTCATGGCCGAGACGCTGGCTGCCGCCAGCAGGATGAGGACCAAGGGGTTGCGGAACTGCGCCAAAAACTGCAGTAAGGCCGCGCGTGGCGGCGCGGGCCGCAATTGGTTGGGGCCCACTTGTGCCAACCGCTGGACGGCCTGCGCCTGGGTCAGCCCCTCGGGCGCCACGGCGGCAGGGGGTTGCAATGGCATCCTAGCCTCTGTTTTTGAAGAAAAACTGCAGTTTATCCCGATGGATACTGTGCAGGTAGCTATAAAAACAAGAGCATTGATCTGGATCAGATGCGTCTCTTTGTCTGTGGTTTTATACAGTAATATCCGGGGCATGGCCAAAGACAAAACCATCTACACCTGCAATGAATGTGGCGGCACCAGCCCCAAGTGGCTGGGCAAATGCCCGCACTGCAATGCCTGGAACACGCTGGTCGAGTCGATTGCGCAGCCGGAGTCGGCGGTCAAGAACCGGTTTGCCGCGCTGGCCAAGACCGCCGAAGTGGCGGTGTTGTCGGACATTGAAGCCAGCGACGTGGAGCGCACCCCCACCGGACATGAAGAACTGGACCGGGTGCTGGGTGGCGGCATCGTCGAAGGCGGTGTGGTGTTGATCGGTGGGGACCCCGGCATTGGCAAGTCCACGCTGCTGCTGCAGGCGCTGGATTCGCTGCAACGCGCCGGCAAAAACACCTTGTATGTGACCGGGGAGGAGAGTGGAGCGCAGGTCGCGCTGCGCTCGCGTCGCCTGGGGCTGGACCATTCCCAGGTGAAGGTCCTCGCCGAAATCCAGCTCGAAAAAATCCTCGCCACGCTGGACGCGCACCGTCCGGAGGTCGCGGTGATCGACTCCATCCAGACCGTCTATTCGGACCAGCTCACCAGTGCGCCAGGGTCGGTGGCCCAGGTGCGCGAATGCGCGGCACACCTCACGCGTGCGGCCAAGGCCAGCGGTGTCTGCATCGTGCTGGTCGGCCATGTCACCAAGGAGGGCGCGTTGGCCGGTCCGCGCGTGCTGGAGCACATGGTGGACACGGTTCTGTATTTCGAGGGCGACACGCACAGCCAGTTCCGGCTGGTGCGCGCCATCAAGAACCGCTTTGGCGCGGTCAATGAAATCGGCGTGTTTGCCATGACCGAGAAAGGCCTCAAAGGGGTCAGCAACCCCAGCGCCATCTTTCTGAGCCAGCATGCCGAGCCGGTGCCTGGCAGTTGCGTCATGGTCACGCTGGAAGGCACGCGCCCCATGCTGGTGGAAATCCAGGCGCTGGTGGACAGCGGCGGTCCTTCGCCACGGCGCCTCTCGGTCGGGCTGGACAAAGACCGCCTGGCCATGCTGCTGGCCGTGCTGCACCGCCACGCCGGGGTCGCTTGCATGGACCAGGACGTGTTCGTCAACGCGGTAGGCGGTGTGCGCATCAGCGAGCCGGCGGCCGATCTGGCGGTCATGTTGTCCATCACGTCGAGCCTGCGCGGCAAGCCGCTGCCCAAGGGCTTCATCGCTTTTGGCGAAGTGGGGCTGGCTGGTGAAGTGCGCCCGGCGCCGCGCGGCCAGGAGCGCCTGAAGGAAGCCGCCAAGCTGGGCTTCAGCGTGGCCGTGGTGCCCAAGGCCAACGCGCCCAAGAAGCCCATCGAGGGCATGACCATCCATGCGGTGGAGCGGGTGGAACAGGCGATGGACGTGGTGCGCGGCCTGGGCTGAGCGGTGGCCAGCGCTACGCTTCAGGGTTGATGCGCATGGGCAGGGCGAATAGCGAGCGGTACAGTCGGGTATCTGGCGATTTTGAGGAGTGTGCGCATGAAGGGTATGAACTTGTCCGTGGGCGGCAAACTGTGGACGGCGTGGGGTGTGACCGTGTTGCTGCTACTGTTTACCCTGGTCGTGGCGACCGGGCGTACCACGGCGACTTCAGCACACCAGGATGAGGTGTCTGCTGCCCACGTGAAAAAAGTGGGCGCCATCGGCCAATGGGCCGGGTTGGTGGACACCAACGTGGCACGCGTGTCTGCGACGGCGGTGGGGTCAGATCCGGCGGTGGATGAATATTTCAAAGCCACTATCCCGAAGGCGGTTGAAGAGATCACAGCAGTTCAAAAGGCCATTGAAGGCATGGATCTTTCCCCGGAATCCAAGAAGGTTTTTGACCGCATTGGGGAGGAGCGCAAAGTCGTTTTGGCATCCCTGGCCAAAATCCGCGAATCCAAAAAAGCGGGGGACAACGCAGCTGCGGCCAAAGAGGTGGAGGTAGCCTTTGCGCCGTCGGTCGCCAAATACACCGCAAGCCTGCGCGAGCTGGCGGAGCGGCAGGTACAGGAATTCGACCAGGTTCGGGCCCACTTCCTGGAGGAGCGGGACCAGGCGGCAATGTTTGCACGCATGATGGTGGGCCTCTTGATCGTCTTGTTGGCGGTAGGCACTGTGTTTCTTGTTCGCTTGATCCGCCAGCCTTTGCACGAAGCCATCCAGGTCGCGGAAACCATTGCCAGCGGCGACCTGAGCGTCCGGGTGGAAGTCAGCCGCGGCGATGAGTTTGGCGAAATGATGCGCGCCATCGCCCATATGCGCGATCAGCTCGCCCGCCTGGTGTCCGATGTGCGGCGGGGCACCGACAGCATCGCCACCGCCAGCGAAGAAATCGCCACCGGCAACCAGGACCTGGCCAACCGCACCGAGCAGACCGCCTCGAATTTGGAGAAGACGGCCTCCAGCATGGAAGAACTCACGTCCACCGTCAAGCAATCGGCCGACTCGGCGCGCCAGGCCAACCAGCTGGCCGGTTCTGCCGCCCAGGTGGCGCAGCGCGGTGGCGCGGTGGTGAGCCAGGTGGTGTCCACCATGGACGAGATCAACGCCAGTTCCCGGAAGATCGCCGACATCATCAGCGTGATCGATGGCATTGCCTTCCAGACCAATATCCTGGCTTTGAACGCCGCCGTGGAAGCGGCGCGCGCCGGCGAGCAGGGCCGCGGTTTTGCCGTGGTGGCGTCCGAGGTGCGCTCGCTGGCCGGGCGCAGTGCCGACGCAGCCAAGGAGATCAAGCAGCTGATCAACACCAGCGTCGACAAGGTCCAGGGCGGCTCCGCCCTGGTGGCGCAGGCCGGTGCAACAATGACCGAGATCGTCAGCTCGGTGCAGCGCGTGACCGACATCATGGGCGAGATTTCCGCGGCCACCTCGGAGCAGGCCCAGGGTATTGCTGAGGTCAACACCGCTGTCAATGAACTGGACCAGATGACCCAGCAAAACGCCGCGCTGGTCGAGCAATCTGCAGCAGCGGCCAGCAGCATGAAGGACCAGGCGCGCCGCTTGGCCGAAGTGGTGGCGGCGTTCAAGCTCGACGGCCAAATGGCGGCCGCACAGGCGCCGCGCAGCGCCGCGGCACCCCAAGCGATGATGGCGAAGCCCAAAGCGCCGGTCGCGTTGCCGGTGAAGGCCGCCGCTCCTGTGTCCAAGCCCTTGGCCAAGCCCGCAGTCGTTGCCAGCGCGCTCAAGGACGATGGCGACTGGGAGACCTTTTGAGGCGTCCTGTGCGTCCCTGACAAAATTGGGGCATGCAATTTCAACGGGTTGGGCCTCCGCTACTGGGGCTGGCGTTAGTGGGCATGGGCTACCGCAGCTACGGCTGGCCCGGGGTCGCCTTGGCTGTGGGCGCGCTGGTGATGTGGATGCTGCTGCATTTCACGCGCATGCTGCAGGTGCTCAAACGCGCCGCCAACCAGCCCGTGGGCAGCGTGGGCAGTGCGGTCATGCTCAACGCCCAATTGCGCCGTGGCGTACCGCTGTTGCATGTGGTGGCGCTGGCGCATGCGCTGGGCGAGCGTCTGAGCCTGCCAGACGCCCAACCCGAGGTCTACCGCTGGACCGATGCCTTGCAATCCCATGTCACCTGCACATTGCTGCATGGCCGGCTGCAAAAATGGGAACTGCTCCGGCCCGAAACGCCGGCCCCGTAAAATCAGCGGTTTTGCAACACCTGCTTTTGCCCCTCTTTAAAGGACACCCCGATGAGCACGCTTCCTCCCGCCATGTCTGACCGCGACGGAAAAATCTGGATGGACGGCCAGATGGTGGACTGGCGCGATGCCAAGATCCATGTGCTGAGCCACACGCTGCACTACGGCTGCGGCGCCTTTGAAGGCGTGCGCGCCTACAACACCGTCAACGGCCCGGCCATCTTCCGCCTGGAGGAGCACACCGAGCGCCTGTTCAACAGCGCCAAGATCCTGCGCATGAAGATCCCCTTCACCAAAGAACAGGTCAACGAAGCGCAAAAAGCGGTGATTCGCGAAAACAAGCTCGAATCCGGTTACCTGCGCCCCCTGACCTGGATCGGTGACAAGAAGCTGGGCGTCTCGCCCAAGGGCAACACCATCCACCTGATGGTCGCCGCCTGGCCCTGGGGCGCCTACCTGGGTGAAGAGGGCATGAAGCGTGGCATCCGCGTCAAGACCAGCAGCTACACCCGCCACCACGTCAACATCACCATGACGCAGGCCAAGGCGGTGAGCAACTACACCAACTCCATCCTGGCCAACATGGAAGCCACAGACGACGGCTACGACGAAGCACTGCTGCTGGACAGCTCCGGTTTCGTGTCCGAAGGCGCGGGCGAAAACATCTTTGTCATCAAGGGCGGTGTGATCTACACGCCCGACCTGTCGGCCGGCGCCCTGAACGGCATCACGCGCAACACCGTGTTCCACATCGCCAAGGACCTGGGCCTGGAGATCGTGCAAAAGCGCATCACGCGCGACGAGGTGTATATCGCCGACGAAGCCTTCTTCACCGGCACGGCGGCCGAAGTGACCCCCATCCGTGAGCTGGACCGCATCGAACTGGGCAGCGGTTCGCGCGGCCCCATTACCGAGAAAATCCAGACCGCCTTCTTTGACATCGTCAACGGCCGCAACCCGAAGTACGCCCACTGGCTCACGAAAGTCTGACCCCATGAGCAACGCAAAAATTGAACTGCTGGCCAAAGACCTGAACCACCAGGGCGGCGTGTACTGCCCCAGTCCGGTGGCAGGCATGCAGACCTGGAACACCCACCCCAAGGTCTACCTGGACGTGGCCCGCACGGGCGAGGCCAAATGCCCTTACTGCGGCACCGTCTACAAGCTCAAGGACGGCGAGCATTTCGCGGGTGGGCACTAGCTCACTGGTCATCGCGCCCCAGTGGATCGGGGACGCGGTGATGACCGAGCCGCTGATGCGCCGCCTGGCGGCGCGCGGTGAGCGGCTGACCGTAGGGGCCCTGCCCTGGGTGGCCCCGGTCTACCGGGCCTTGCCGCAGGTGGCCGAAGTGATCGAATTCCCGTTTGCCCATGGCGGCCTGCAGTTCAAGGCCCGGCGCAGCATCGCCCGGCAGCTGCAGGGCCGCTTCGATACGGCGTATGTCTGCCCCAATTCCCTCAAAAGTGCCTTGTTGCCGTTTCTGGCCAGCATCCCGAAGCGCGTCGGCTACATGGGCGAAGCGCGGGTGGGACTGCTGACGCACCGCCTCAAGAACCCGCCCAAGCACCAGCGCCCGCCCATGGTGGCGTTCTATTCCGCCCTCAGCGGTGAGTCAGACGTGGCGGACGACCGCCCCGTGTTGCGGCTGGCGCCTGATGCGGTGGAGGCCGGCCTGGCCGCAGTGCAGCTGCAACGCCAGGGCTACTACGTGCTGGCGCCGGGTGCCGAATTTGGTCCGGCCAAGCGCTGGCCCAACCCGCACTTTGCCGCGCTGGCGTGTCAGTTGCCGCTGCCGGTGCTGCTGCTGGGCTCGGTCAAGGATGCAGCGGACTGTGCGGAGATTGCCCATGCCGTCAACGCCGCCCGGCCCGGCCACTGCCGGGACTGGGCGGGCAAGACCTCGCTGGACCAGGCGCTGGCCCTTATTGCGGGCGCCAAGGCCATGGTCAGCAACGATTCGGGATTGATGCATGTGGCGGCGGCCTTTGGCGTGCCCCAGGTGGCACTGTTTGGTTCTTCCAGCCCGCTGCACACGCCGCCGCTGAGCGCGCAGGCCACCGTGCTGTGGCTCAAGAACGACCCTAACTACCAGCCACCGCTGGACTGTGCACCGTGTTTTGAGCGCGTCTGCCCGCTGGGGCATACCCGCTGCCTGGTGGACCTGCAGCCGGCACAGGTGCTGCAACTTTTGTTGTAAACGTGGGCCTGTTCGGCGTAGCAAAGTGCATGCGCTTTGCTATTATTTTGCCGCTGCCATTCGTGCAGGCACTTTCCGATTCCCCCTACCCCTTTAAAAGGACTGATCGCAATGGCCAAGAGCTTGAAACAATGGGGCGCCACGCTGGCGCTGGCGACCACCGCCGTGATGGGTGCCGTGGGCGCCCACGCTGCCGACCCCGCCAAGGTGCTCAACATCTACAACTGGTCGGACTACATCGCCGACGACACCATCAAGAACTTTGAAAAAGAGTACGGCATCAAGGTTCGCTACGACAACTACGACAACAACGAAATCCTGCACGCCAAGCTGCTGGCCGGCAAGACCGGTTACGACATCGTGGTGCCGGGCTCCCACTTCGCCAAGACCCAGATCGAAGGCGGCCTGCTGCAAAAGCTCGACAAGAGCAAGCTGAGCAACTGGGGCAACCTGGACAAGGGCCTGCTGGAACAGCTGGGCAAGCTGGACCCGGGCAACCAGTACCTGGTCGACTGGCTGTGGGGCTATGTCACCGTGGGCATCAATGTGGACAAGGTCAAGAAGGCATTGGGCGACATGCCCATGCCCGACAACGCCTGGGACCTGCTGTTTGACGTCAAGTACGTCAGCAAGCTCAAGAGCTGTGGCGTGAGCGTGCTGGACTCGGCTTCGGAAGTGGTGCCTGCTGCCCTGCTGTACGCCGGCAAGCCCGCCTACAGCAAGGACGCGGCCGACTACGAGGCCGCCGGCAAGGTGCTCAAGGCCATCCGTCCCTATGTGACGCGCTTCTCGTCGTCCGGCTACATCGAGGAAATGGCCAGCGGCGCCACCTGCCTGGTGATGGGCTTCTCGGGTGATATCAACATCGCCAAGGACCGTGCGGCCACCGCCAAGAGTAAGACGCCCATCAACATCGTGGCGCTGGTGCCCAAGGGCGGTGCCACCATGTTCTTTGACACCATGGCCATCCCCAAGGATGCCAAGAACGTGGAAAACGCCCATCTGTTCATCAACTACATCCTGCGCCCCGAAGTGCATGCCTCGTTGACCAACAAGGTGTTCTACGCCAATCCCAATGCGGCTTCGCTGAAGTTCGTGAAGAAGGACGTGGCCGAGAACAAGTCCATCTTCCTGGAGCCGGCCGCCCTCAAGACCATGACGGCCCCGGATGCGCTGCCCCAGCCCATCCGCAAGGTGCAGACCCGAACCTTCACCAACTTCAAGGCTGGTCGCTGAACGGAAGCACGCTCCTACCGAGCCCCGCCACTGTGCGGGGCTTTTTTTGGGCAAAAAAAAGCCACCCCAAACGGGGTGGCTTTGTAAAAGTCCCCGAGGGGACGTCGTTGGAACCTGTGGAAGCCAACCTATTGGCTGGTTTGGCTTCTATCCTTGTGAACTGTGACAGCAGTTGGATCAACTTTAGGGGGTCAAAAGCATTTGCGGTATCCCCCATTCGGGTGAATTTGCAGGGTTTTTTGTAAATATTTACAAAAAAATGGCGGTTTTCGGGCCGCCGGGGTGGATTTTTGGGATGGCCCGGCCAGGCGCGTGCACTTAGGCGGTGACGGGCAGCCGGATTTCGAAACAGGCGCCGCCTTCCGGTCGGTTGCTGCAGTGCACCGTGCCACCGTGGCGCAGGGTGATGGATTTCACCAGCGACAGCCCCAAACCGACGCCGCCGTCGCGCTCGGAAGCGCCAGGCAGGCGGTAAAACGGTTCAAAAATGCGTTCCTGCAGGGCTTCGGGCACCCCCGGGCCGTTGTCGCAGACCTGCAGCACGGCCTGCGTTCCATCCTGCAGCAGCCGCACGTTCACCGGGCCCTTGGCATAGCGGTGGGCGTTTTCCAGCAGGTTGCGCACCACCCGGCGCAGCAGCTTGCTCACGCCGGGCACCACCAGCGGCGACTGTGCCACCTCCAACGCCGCTTGTGTGCGTGCGCATTCTTCGGCGGCCAGGCCCACCAGGTCCACCGGCTCCACGGTGCCCAGATCGGCCTCGCGCGCGTCAAGGCGGCTGGCCAGCAGGATTTCGCCAATCAACTGGTCCAGTTCCGCAATGCTTTTGGCAATCTCGGTCTGGTCGGCCAGCGTAGGCGCACTCCCCATCAACTCCAGGCCCATACGGATGCGGGTGAGCGGTGAGCGCAGCTCATGCGAGGCGTTGGCCAGCAGCGATTTTTGCGAAGCCAGCAGGGATTCGTGCGATTTCACCAGGGTCTCGATCTGCCGCGCCGCATGGTTGAAGCGGGTGGCCAGGTAGGCCACCTCATCGTCGCCGCCCTCGGCCACGCGCACGCTCAGGTTGCCATCGCCCCACTGCTCCACGCTGTTTTGCAGCGCCTCCAGTCGCCGGGTCAGGCGCCGCACGATGGGGTAGGTCGCCAGGGCCACGGCAATGGCCACCAGCCCCAGCGTCCAGAAAAATCCGAACGGGGCGCGCCAGGTGTTTTGCGGCGGACGTGGCAGGTGCAGGTGCACGGTCTGTCCGTCCTGCATATGGACCACAAATTCGGGGCCTTCGCCAAACTTGCCGCGCGGCGGCAAGCGGTCGGCCTCCTCATGCTCCTCCGCGTTGGCGTTTTCCGTATTGGTTGTTTCTGCGTCCGGCGCATTCCTGGATGCAAAGGAATGTTCGGCTTTGGGCGGGTGCAATCGGCGCGAGATGCCGTTGCCGATGACCTCACCGGCCTCGTTGCGCACCACCACTTCGCGCAGCGGTGGATCGGCCGCCATGCGCCAGGCCCAGCCCACCAGCAGGGTCAGCACGGCCACGGCCAGCACCACCGCGAGCCAGATGCGCACATAGAGTTTGCGCAGGAACACGGTCAGTCCTGCTGGCGCGCGAAGACATAGCCCACACCGCGCACCGTGAGAATGCGTTTGGGGTCTTTGGGGTCCGCTTCAATGGCGGCGCGGATGCGGCCCATGTGCACGTCGATGGAGCGGTCAAAGGCTTCCAGCTCGCGGCCGCGCACGGCTTCCATGATCTGGTCGCGCGTCAGCACGCGGCCAGCGCGTTCGGCCAGGGTGGTCAGCAGGTCAAACTGGTAGGAGGTGAGTTCGCAGGGCGTGCCCGCCACCGTCACGGTGCGTGCATCGCGGTCGATTTCCAGGCTGCCAAAGCGTAGCGCCTTGGCGGTGTCGGCAGGCCCGTCCACGCGCCGGCGCAGGATGGCGCGGATGCGCGCCAGCAGCTCCCGTGGCTCGAAGGGCTTGGGCAGGTAGTCGTCGGCACCCATCTCCAGGCCGATGATGCGGTCCATGGGGTCGCCCTTGGCGGTGAGCATCAGCACCGGCAGGTGGGCCAGTGCGGAAGGCAGGGCGCGGATGCGCCGGCACACCTCCAGGCCGTCCATGTCGGGCAGCATCAGGTCCAGCACCACCAGGTCAATGGCGGGTGCGGCCTGAGTGCCATCCAGACGGGCCAGCCCGGTAGCGCCGTCCCCCGCGATGCTCACGGTAAAGCCGTTTTGCTCCAGGTACTTGGCCACCATGGCGGCCAGCCGGGCGTCGTCCTCGATCATCAGCAGGTGTTGACTCATGGCGCCAGTCTATCGCCGGGGCCCGCCGAGCATGTGCCGCGCCGTTGAAGCCTCTGTAAAGATAGGTAAAAATTGCTATGAATTAGATAGCGACCTGCGCAGGCATCACGAGGGATGGATGGCGATTTGGCCTTGAAATTCAGCCGGACTGCGCGGGCCTGCGTCGCTGCATGTGCCACAGCAGCAATAGCAGCAGCAGGGGCGGGATGGCGGTCAGGCCGGTGGCCACGAATGCCGTGGCGTAGGCACCGAGCAGGCCCTGGGTGGGTGCCAGTGTTTCGACGGCAATCCCGGAAAAGCCTTTTAGGAACTTGCCGAGCAAGGCGTAGGTCGAGGACAGCATGGCGTACTGGGTCGCGGTGTAGCCCAGGCTGGTCAGGCTCGACATGTACGTGACCAGGGCCACGCCAGCGAAGGCCTGGGCAAAGGCGTCCAGCGTCATCACTGCGGCGAACACCGCCGGTTCAGGGTAAACGCTGAGTAAGGCAAAGGCCGCCGTGCCCAAGCCTTCGAGCACCAGCCCGGCCACAAGCGTCGGCAGCAAACCGATACGTATGGCGCCGATGCCGGCTACGGCAATGCCGAAGAAAGTGGCGACCAGGCCGAAGGAGCCGCGCACCCAGGCCACGGTGTCCTTGGAGAGCCCGAGGTCATGGTAGTAGGGGTTGTACATCGGCCCCATCACGAAGTCGGGCAGCCGGTACAGCGCCACCATCAGCAACATCACGAGTCCGGCCATTTTGTGCTTGGCGAAGAAGTCGACAAACGGGCCGACAACGGCATCCGCGAGGCCGCGCAGGGTCCACAGCGAGGGCTTCTGGTGCAGCACGACGTCGGCGCGGGCCGGTTCCGACGCGAACAGGGTGGCCAATGTGCACAGCGCCATCAGCACTGCCATGCCCACGTAGGACATGGCCCAGCCAACGCGCGCGGCTGCGGCAATGATCAGGGCGTCGGTGATCAGCAAGGCGACGCGGTAGCCGACCTGCGCCGCCGAGGTCATCAGCCCCACCTCGTCGGCGTCGGCTGCCGACTCGATGCGCCAGGCATCGATGGCAATGTCCTGTGTGGCTGAGGCAAAGGCCGTCAGCAGGGCGAAGGCACCGATGGCCGCCAGCCCGCCCGCCGTCCCGACCGCGGCCATGCCCAGCAGCCCGACGGTGACCAGTATCTGGCACAGCAGCATCCAGCCACGGCGCCGGCCCAGGCGGCCCAGCAATGGCACGTCGATGCGGTCCACCAGCGGCGACCAGTACACCTTGAAGGCGTAGGCAAAGCCGACCCAGGAGATGAAGCCGATGGCCACCAGGCTGGTGCCGTCGTCGCGCAGCCAGTAGCCGAAGGTGTTGGCGGTCAGCAGAAAAGGCAGGCCCGAGGCAAAGCCCAGCGCCAGCATGACCGCGACTTTGGGCTGTCGCAGCTCCTGCAGTACTTCGAGCGCGGAGCGTTGGCGGCGTGCAGTGGTGGCGACGGCGGTCTGTGGGTTGGGGGAGGGGGCCGCATCCGGCGAAGGCAGGGTCATGCAGGAATAATACTGTGCGGTCCATCATGGACAGGTGGACGCGGATGGTTGCAACGGAGAATGCACAGATGAAACGATGGATGGTGCTTGCCTTGTGTTGGTGGATGCTGGTGCCCGCTGCGGGCGCGCGCGAGGGGGTGGAGGTGGGCGGGAATTCGGCATTTGCCAACCTGGTGCCTGCCGAGCAGGTGGAACGTTCGGCGCAGCAGCAGTACGCCCAGTTGCTGTCGCAGGCTGCCAGCAAGCAAGCGCTGGGCGCCAAGGACCATCCGCAGGTGCAGCGCCTGCGGGCCATTGCGCGGCGCATCATTCCTTTCACGGCCGCCTGGAACCCGCGCGCCCGGGACTGGCAGTGGGAGGTCAACCTGATTGGCTCCAAACAGGTCAATGCGTTTTGCATGCCGGGAGGCAAGATCGCTTTCTACAGCGGCATCTTGGACGCACTCCATCTCAGCGACGACGAGGTCGCCATGGTGATGGGCCATGAAATTGCCCACGCCCTGCGCGAGCACGCGCGTGAGCGCATGGGCAAGAACGCCGCCACCGGCCTGGGCGCCAACCTCCTGAGCCAGGTGCTGGGCCTGGGGCAGGTCGGGCAGGCTGTCACAAGCTATGGCGCCCAGCTGCTCACTCTGGAGTTCAGCCGCGAAGACGAGTCAGAGGCTGATCTGGTGGGTATGGAGTTGGCCGCGCGCGCCGGCTTTGACCCGCGGGCCGGCGTGACGCTGTGGCAAAAGATGGGCGCGCTGAACAAGTCCGCACCACCCCAATGGCTCTCCACCCACCCTTCCGGCAACACCCGCATTGCCGACATCGAGGCCAATCTACCCAGAGTGATGCCGCTGTACGAGCGGGCCGCCAAAAGCCGCTGAATAAAGGTGTTTTGGTGCTGCAGCGCTTTCTGGTTAAGCGTTGAAAGCTATCAATTTAGGAACAAAACTGCGTCTGCGCGACGGCGTCAGGCGCGCTCGTATTCGATGGTAATGGGCGCGTGGTCGGAGAACTTTTGGTCTTTGTAGATGTGGCTGGTGCGCGCCGTGGCGGCCAGTGCCGGCGTGGCCAGGTGGTAGTCCAGCCGCCACCCCACGTTGTTGGCATAGGCCTGGCCGCGGTTGCTCCACCATGTGTAGCAGGTGTCGGTCGCGTCGGGCTCCAGTTGCCGGTACACATCGACGATGCCGCCTTCGGTCAGCAGTTGGGTCATCCAGGCGCGTTCTTCGGGGGTGAAGCCGGAGTTTTTCTGGTTGCTGCGCCAGTTTTTCAGGTCGATCTGCTGGTGTGCGATGTTGACGTCGCCGCACAGAATGAATTCGCGCTGTGATTTGAGTTGCTGCAGGTGGGGGTAGAACTCGCCCAGAAAGCGGAACTTGGCCTGCTGGCGGTCTTCGCCCGATGAGCCGCTGGGGTAGTAGGCGCTGATGATGGACATCTTGCGCGCCGGGGTGTCAAAGCGCAGTTCGACGTAGCGGCCCTCCGCATCGAACTCCGGCGAACCGTAGCCGATCACCACATCACTGGGTTCGTGGCGCGTGTACACCGCCACGCCGGAGTAGCCCTTCTTTTCGGCAAAGTGAAAGTGCCCTTGCATGCCGGCCAGGGTTTCGAATTTGCCGGCAATGTCGGCTTGCTGCGCCTTGACTTCCTGCACGCAAATACAATCGGGCTGGGCCTGCGCGAGCCAGGCTTCCAGACCTTTGCTGGTGGCGGAACGGATGCCATTGAGATTCAGGCTGGTCAACTTAAACAAGGAATTTCCCATGGCAGTTCAGGACCCGTTGGCCCAGGAGTTTGTGCAGTTTGCAGTGGAATGCGGGGTGCTGCGCTTTGGCGAGTTCAAGACCAAGGCGGGACGCATGAGCCCGTATTTCTTCAACGCGGGCCTGTTCGACGACGGTGCCAAACTGGGGCGTTTGGCCGAATTCTATGCCCAGCGCCTGCTGGCCAGCGGTATCGAATTCGACATGGTGTTTGGCCCGGCCTACAAGGGCATTCCGCTGGGGGCCGCCGTGGCAATTGAGTTGGCGCGGCGCGGGCGCAATGTGCCCTTTGCCTACAACCGCAAGGAAGCCAAGGACCACGGTGAAGGCGGCACGCTGGTTGGCGCGCCGCTCAAGGGACGGGTGCTGGTGGTGGACGACGTGATGTCGGCCGGCACCGCCGCGCGCGAATCGATTGCCATCATCCAGGCAGCAGGTGCCACGCCGCATGCCGTGTGCATTGCACTGGACCGGCAGGAAAAAGCCACCGAGAACGGCCAGGACGTGCCCTACAGCGCTGTGCAGTATGTGCGCAACCAGCTGGGCCTGCAGGTTTGCGCGATTGCGAAGCTGGGGGATTTGATGCAGTATCTGGACAAACGCAGCGATACCTCGATGGCCCAGGACCACCAGCGGGTGCTGGCCTACCGCGCGCGTTACGGAGTCGATGAAGGGTAAGCATGACAAGTAAAGTGTGGGGCGCCGTGGCCTGGATGGCCTGGACCGGCGCGGCCGGTGTGGTCTGGGCCCAGAGCCCGCCCCCGGTGATTGCCGGTGTGTACACCTGTATCGACGCCAAAGGCCGCAAACTCACGGCCGACCGGCCCATTCCCGAATGCACCGACCGCGAGCAAAAGGTACTGAACCCCAGCGGCACCGTCAAGACCAAGGTGGGCCCCACACTGACCGCGCAAGAAAAAGCCGAGCAGGACCAAAAGGAAAAGCGCGCACAGGAAGAGCTGAGCCGCGTGGCCGACGAAAAACGCCGTGACCGTGCCCTGCTGACCCGCTACCCGAACAAAACCCTGCACGACAAGGAACGTGAGGAAGCCATCGCAAGCATCAACACCGTGCTCTACACCGCGTCGATCCGGCTGACGGACCTGGTGGTGCAGCGCAAGGCCATTGACAACGAAATGGAGTTCTACAAAAAGGACCCCAGCAAGGCCCCCGCCTATCTGCGCCGGCAACTGGATGAGAACATCCAGAGCCAGGCGATCCAGGTCCGCTTCATCAACGAGCAGCGCGCCGAGGTGGACCGCGTCAACGCCCGCTTTGACCAGGAGCTCGCGCGCTTGCGCCAGCTCTGGGCCACGACAGGAGCCGTCACTCCCTAGGCTGTCGCTTAGCCCGCCAGCTTGGCACGCAGCAGGTCATTGACCTGTTGCGGATTGGCCTTGCCCTTGCTGGCTTTCATGATCTGACCGACCAGCGCGTTGAGCGCTTTCTCGTTGCCCGCCTGGAATTCGGCCACGTTCTTGGCATTGGCGGCAATCACCTCATCGACGATCTTTTCCAGCGCGCCGGTGTCGTTCATCTGCTTGAGGCCCTTGGCCTCGATGATGGCGTCCACTTGCTTTTGGGCATCGTCGCTTAACTGCGCACCCAGCGCCAAGCCATCGAATACCTGTCGTCCCGCATTGTTGGAGATGGTTCCGTCGCCAATGCGATTAATCAATGCGGCAAGTTGTGCTGGTGTTACGAGAGCATCGTGGAAGGCCACTTCGATGGCATTGAATCGGCGAGACAATTCGCCCAATATCCAGTTACTTGCCAGTTTGTACTGTTTGCTTTGGGCTGTTACTGCTTCAAAGTATGCGGCCACCGTTTGACTTTGAGTGAGTTGTCCTGCGTCGTATTCAGGCAGGCCGTAGTCGCGCACAAAGCGTTCTGCCATCACGCGTGGCAATTCGGCCATCTGTCCACGCACTTCCTGCACCCACTGCTCCGAAATGCACAGCGGTGGCAGATCCGGGTCGGGGAAGTAGCGGTAGTCGGCCGCATCTTCCTTGGTGCGCATGGCGCGGGTTTCGCCGGTGTCCGGGTTGAACAGCACCGTGGCCTGCTCAATCGCGTTGCCGTCTTCAATCTGCTCGATCTGCCAGCGCACCTCGTAGTCGATGGCCTGCTGCATGAACTTGAAGCTGTTCAGGTTCTTGATTTCGCGGCGTGTGCCCAAGGGGCCACCGGGCTTGCGCACCGACACGTTGGCGTCGCAGCGGAACGAACCCTCTTGCATATTGCCGTCGCAGATGCCGATCCAGGTCACGATTTTGTGCAACTCCTTGGCGTAGGCCACGGCCTCGGCACTGGAACGCATATCGGGCTCGGTGACGATTTCCAGCAGCGGCGTGCCGGCGCGGTTCAGGTCAATGCCGCTCTGGCCAATGAAGTCTTCGTGCAGCGATTTGCCCGCGTCTTCTTCGAGGTGGGCGCGCACCAGGCGCACCGATTTTTTCTCTTCGCCGAGGAAGAATTCCACGGCACCACCTTGCACCACCGGAATCTCGAACTGGCTGATCTGGTAGCCCTTGGGCAGGTCGGGGTAGAAGTAGTTCTTGCGTGCAAAGATGCTGCGCGGTGCAATGTGCGAACCCACGGCCAGGCCGAACTGGATGGCGCGCTCCACTGCGCCCTTGTTCATCACCGGCAGTGTGCCGGGCAGCGCCAGGTCGACGGCGCAGGCCTGCGTGTTGGGTTCGGCGCCAAACGCCGTCGATGCGCGTGAAAAAATCTTCGATTGGGTGGAAAGTTGGGCGTGGGTTTCGAACCCGATCACCACTTCGTAGCCCTGTACCAGCAGGGAGTGTTTTTTGTCGCTTGCCATGTTCAATATCCTGCGGGCTTGGCCAGATGGAAGTCAGTCGCTTGCTGGAAGCGGTGCGCCGTATTGAGCAGGCGCGACTCCTGGAAATAATTGCCAATGAGTTGCATGCCAATGGGCATGCCTGCGTCGTCGCCCGTGGTGGCAAAACCCACCGGAATGCTCATGCCGGGCAGGCCTGCCAGCGAACCGGGCAGCGTGAAGATGTCGGCCAGGTAGTTGGCCACCGGGTCGTCCGATTTTTCGCCGATCTTCCAGGCGACGGTGGGTGCCACGGGTCCGGCAATCACATCGCATTGCTTGAATGCGTTCTGGAAATCGTCGGCGATCATGCGGCGGATTTTTTGCGCCTGCAGGTAGTAGGCGTCGTAGTAGCCGTGCGAGAGCACATAGGTGCCAATCATGATGCGGCGCTTGACCTCGTCACCAAAACCTTCGGCGCGGGTCTTCTTGTACATGTCGGCGAGGTCGGTGTACGTGCCGGCGCGGTGGCCAAACTTCACGCCGTCGAAGCGGCTCAGGTTGCTCGAAGCTTCGGCCGGCGCAATGATGTAGTACACGGGAATGGACAACTCGGTGCGCGGCAGGCTGATGGGCACCAGTTTCGCACCCAGCTTTTCGTACTGCTGGAGCGCTGCATCCACACTGGCGCGCACATCACTGGAAAGGCCTTCGCCAAAAAACTCCGCCGGCACGCCGATGCGCAAGCCTTCAATGGATTGGTCCAGCGTGCGCGAAAAATCTTCCACGGGCATGTCCAGCGAGGTGGAATCGCGGTCGAGGTCCGGGCCGCAAATGTGGCTGAGCAGCAGGGCGCAGTCCTGGGCGCTGCGTGCCATGGGGCCGGCCTGGTCCAAACTGGAAGCAAAGGCCACCATGCCGTAGCGCGAGGCGCGTCCGTACGTGGGCTTGATGCCAGTGATGCCGCAGAACGACGCGGGCTGGCGGATCGAGCCACCGGTGTCGGTGCCGGTGGTAGCGGGTGCCAGCCGTGCCGCGACCACGGCGGCGCTGGCGCCGGACGAGCCGCCGGGGATGCGTGCCACATTCCAGGGGTTGCGCGTGGGCACCACCTGGTCATGGCCGATGGCGGCGATGGCGGTGTTCTCGTTGCTGGAGCCCATGGCGAATTCATCGCAGTTGAGCTTGCCGAGCGTGACAGCGCCTGCGTCTGCCAGTTTGCGCACCACGGTGGCATCAAACGGCGAACGGTAACCCTGCAACATCGCCGAGCCGGCAGTGGTTGCAAAGTCTTTGGTGACGAAGATGTCCTTGTGGGCCAAAGGCACGCCTTCGAGCGGTCCGGCCGTGCCCTGGGCAATGCGCGTGTCGGCAGCGCGGGCCTGTGCCAGTGTGGCGTCGTCGCGCACATCGACATAGGCGCCCAGCTCGGTATGGGCGCGTCCGCGTGCCAAGAAGTGGGTGGCCAGCTCGACACTGGAGATCTGTTTGCTGCGCAGTGCCTGGGCCAGGTCGTGCACGCCCAGGTCGTGCAGGCTGGTGGTGGACAAAGAAGAGGTGTTTGTCATTGTTGGTGTTCGGGGTTTATTCAATGACCTTGGGGACCAGGAACAGGCCGCGCTCGACGGCGGGCGCACTTTGCTGGTTGGCTTCGCGCTGGTTGGCTTCGCTGACCTGGTCCTCGCGCAGGCGCAGGGCGATGTCCTGGATGGCGGCGACCGGGTGGGCCAGCGGTTCAATGCCGGTGGTGTCCACCGCACGCATTTTTTCCACAATGTCGAAAAAATCGTTCATCTGGTCCTGCAGCCGGGCGCTTTCTGCGGGTTGCAGTTCCAGCCGGGCCAGATTGGCCAGCCGCGCGATATCGTGAGATGTCAGTGACATGGGTAGAAATGGGATGAAACCAAAGGTAAATCGGGCCCCGGGAGGCTTCCCGGGGCAAGTTATTCACAGGGTATGGGTTATTATCCTGCCTTTGGCGCAAGTGACGCAAAGCAGCGGACTTTGACGCCAAGCTTACGATTTTGAAACGATAAAACATGGCGATGGGGGGTCGAAGTGCTCCCCGTGCCCGAGAGGATTTGTGATGTTTGGAGCTTTCCGTCGGTACTTCTCCACCGACCTGGCCATCGACTTGGGTACGGCCAACACCCTGATTTTTGTACGTGACAAGGGCATCGTCCTCGACGAACCTTCTGTCGTTGCCATCCGCCACGAAGGCGGCCCCCAAGGCAAGAAAACCATCCAGGCCGTGGGCCGCGAAGCCAAGGCCATGCTGGGCAAGGTGCCCGGCAACATCGAAGCCATCCGCCCCATGAAGGACGGCGTGATCGCCGACTTCACGGTGACCGAGCAGATGCTCAAGCAGTTCATCAAGATGGTGCATCCGCGCGGCGTGTTCAAGCCCAGCCCGCGCATCATCATCTGCGTGCCCTGCGGTTCCACCCAGGTGGAGCGCCGCGCGATTCGCGAATCCGCATTGGGCGCTGGCGCCAGCGACGTGTACCTGATTGAAGAACCCATGGCCGCTGCCATTGGTGCCGGCCTGCCGGTGTCGGAAGCCAGCGGTTCCATGGTGGTGGACATCGGTGGCGGTACCACCGAAGTCGGCGTCATCTCGCTGGGCGGCATGGTCTACAAGGGCTCGGTGCGTGTCGGTGGCGACAAGTTTGACGAAGCCATCATCAACTACATCCGCCGCAACTACGGCATGCTGATCGGCGAGCCCACAGCCGAAGCCATCAAGAAGCAGATCGGCTCAGCCTTCCCCGGCTCCGAAGTCAAGGAAATGGAAGTGCGCGGACGCAACCTGTCCGAAGGCGTGCCCCGCAGCTTCACCATCTCTTCCAACGAAATCCTGGAAGCGCTGACCGACCCGCTGAACAACATCGTTTCCGCCGTGAAGAACGCGCTGGAACAGACCCCGCCCGAACTCGGTGCCGACATTGCCGACCGCGGCATGATGCTCACCGGCGGTGGCGCGCTGCTGCGCGACCTGGACCGCCTGCTGGCCGAAGAAACCGGCCTGCCGGTGCTGGTGGCCGAAGATCCTCTGACCTGTGTGGTGCGCGGCTGCGGCATTGCGCTGGAGCAGATGGAGCGCCTGGGTTCCATTTTCACCAGCGAATAAACCCCGAGATCAGCGATGCCACTCGGTACGCTGGACAGAGATCCTCCCCCCTTCTTCCGGCAGGGCCCCTCGGCCCTGTCCAAACTGGCCGTCTGCAGCGCGCTGGCGCTGTTTCTCATGGTGGCCGATGCGCGCTTCAAGATGATGCAGCCGCTGCGCGTGGCGCTGGCCACCGTGCTGTACCCGGTGCAGTGGCTGGCCATGCGCCCGGTACTGCTGGTGCAAAGTGGGGGCCAGTATTTCGAGTCCCTGCACACCGCCCAGGCGGAGCAGGAAGCCGCGCGCAAAAAGCTGGGCCTGCAATCCCAACGTGCCAACCAGGTCGAGCAGTTGCAGCTGGAGAACGAGCGCCTGCGCAAGCTCCTGGGTCTGCGTGAGCGGCTGCAGTCTGCGGCGCTGGCCGCACAGGTCTTGTACGACGCAGCCGACCCCTACACCCGCAAAGTGGTCATCGACAAAGGCATGGCCGACCAGGTGGCCTTGGGCGCTCCGGTGCTGGACGAGTCCGGCGTGCTGGGGCAGGTGACACGGGTCTACCCCACGGTCAGTGAAGTCACGCTGATCAGCGACCGCGACCAGGCCATTCCCGTACTCAACACCCGTACCGGTGCACGCGGCGTGGCGTTTGGCGACAGCTCCACCCATGCCGACGCGATGGAACTGCGTTTCATGGCGGCGAATGCCGATGTTGCTGTCGGCGATCTGTTGACCACCAGTGGTGTGGATGGCGTGTACCCGCCCGGCCTGCCGGTGGCGCGCGTCGAGAAGGTGGACCGCCGTGTGGACGCCGTATTTGCCCGCATCTACTGCCAGCCGCTGGCTTTGGTGTCGGGGGCCGTGCACGTGATGGTGCTGGAGCCGCTGACCGCCCGGATCGCGCCCCGGCCCCAGCCCGAGGTGGCGCCTGCCGCAGGCGCGGTACGCCGCGGAGACAGCAAGTGAACCCCCAGCGCCGCGCAGGAGAACAGCCATGATCATGCGTCCGGGCCAGCAACTGCTGCTGCCGGCCAACCCCCTGTTCATCTGGGGCAGTCTGGTCGGGGGCATGTTGCTCAACATGCTGCAGAACATGGGCCTGTGGGGCCGTGCCGCGTGGACCCCGGATTTGTTGGCCGTGGTGCTGGTGTTCTGGACCGTGCATCAGCCCTTGCGCGTGAGCATTGGGGCCGCCTTTGTGTTTGGTCTGCTGACCGACGTGCACCAGGGTGCCCTGCTGGGTCAGCATGCCATGGCCTATACCGTGCTGAGCTTTTTTGCCATCACCATCCACCGCCGCCTGCTCTGGTTCTCGGTGCCATCGCAGGCGGCCCAGGTGTTTCCGCTGTTTGCAGCGGCTCATGGGGTGGAGTTGCTGCTGCGCATGCTGGGCGGTGGCAGTTTTCCGGGCATAGAGATGGTGCTGGCGCCAGTCATTGAGTCGCTGCTGTGGCCCGTGGCCAGCATCGTGTTGCTGGCACCGCAGCGCCGTGCGCCGAACCCCGACGCCAATAGGCCTCTGTAGTCAGCATGACTGAGCTGCGCAATGTAGAAGCCGACCTGGCGCGCTTTCGCACCCGCATCTTTGTGGTGAGCATGGTGGTGCTGGCCTGTTTTGCGCTGCTGATCGCACGCTTGATGTACCTGCAGATCTGGCGCCACGACGATCTGCGCGCCCAGGCCGAGAACAACCGCACCTCGGTAGTCCCCATCGTGCCCAACCGCGGGCTGATCCTGGACCGCAATGGCATTGTGCTGGCCAGCAACTACTCGGCCTATACGTTGGAAGTCACGCCCTCCAAGACGGGCGGTGTGGAGCGCACCATCGACGAGTTGTCGCAGGTGCTCGATATCACAGCGCGCGACCGGCGCCGCTTCAAGAAGCTCATGGAAGAGTCCAAGAGCTTCGAGTCCCTGCCCATCCGCACCCGACTGACCGACACCGAGGTGGCGCGCTTTGCCGCCCAGCGCTTCCGCTTCCCCGGCGTGGAAATCAAGGCCCGGTTGTTTCGCAGTTACCCGTATGGCGAGCTGGCCAGCCACGTGATTGGCTATATCGGGCGCATCAACCAGGCAGAAAAAGAGAAGATCGAGGACAGCGAGGACCAGGCCAATTACCGCGGTACGGAGTACATCGGCAAGCTGGGCGTGGAGCAAAGCTTCGAGAACCAACTGCACGGCATCACCGGTGTGGAGCAGATCGAAACGTCCGCCGGCGGGCGCGCCATGCGCAAACTGGCCAGCAACCCCTCCACACCCGGCAATGGCGTGGTGCTGTCCATCGACATCAAGCTGCAAAAGCTCATCGAGGACATGTTTGGCGAGCGCCGCGGCGCCTTGGTCGCGATCGATCCCAAGACTGGGCAGGTGCTGGCGTTTGTCAGCAAACCCACTTTCGATTCCAACCTGTTTGTCGAAGGCATTGACCAGGAAAACTGGCAGATGCTCAACGAGTCGCTGGACAAACCGCTGCTGAACCGGGCCCTGCGCGGCACCTACCCGCCAGGCTCCACCTACAAGCCCTTCATGGCGCTGGCCGCACTGGAAACCGGCACGCGTTCGCCCACCACCCTGATCAACGACCCGGGCTTCTACATGTTTGGTGGCCACCGCTTCGGTAGCCCGGAGAACGAGAAGGGCGGCATCATGGACATGCACCGCGCCATCGTCGAGTCCAGCAACGCCTATTTCTACTCACTGGCCAACGAGCTGGGCGTGGACACCATGCACGACTTCATGGAGCCGCTGGGCTTTGGCCAGATCACCGGCATCGACATCAACGGCGAGGTGCGCGGCGTGCTGCCCAGCACCGATTGGAAGCGCAAGTACTACAAGCGCCCCGAACAGCAGAAGTGGTATGCCGGCGAAACCATCTCGCTGGGTATCGGCCAGGGCTACAACAGTTTCACCATGCTGCAACTGGCCCAGGCGGTTTCCATCCTGGCCAACAACGGTGTCAAGCACAAACCGCAACTGGTCATCGGTACCCAGGACGCCACCACCCACGCCAACGTCAGCCTGCCCGCATCACCCTCCGAAGACTTGGGCTTCAAGCCCGAGCACATGGCCCTGGTGCGCCAGGCCATGGTGGACGTGACGCAGGCCGGGACGTCGGCCCGCGTCTTTGCCGGGGCCGGTTACCTGAGCGGCGGCAAGACCGGTACCGCCCAGGCCGTGAGCCTGGGGCAGAAGGAAAAGTACAACGCCGCCAAGATGGAAGAGCGCCAGCGCGACCACTCGCTCTACACCGCCTTTGCGCCGGCCGACGACCCGCAGATCGCGCTGGCCGTGATCGTGGAGAACGCCGGCTTTGGCGCCGCGTCGGCCGCGCCGATTGCACGGCGCGTGTTCGACTACTGGCTGCTGGGCCAATACCCGAGCGAGGAAGATCTGGCGGCTGTCAGCAAGGGGCAGGCCACCGTTCCGCTGGGCAAGCCGCGCAAGGCGGCGGAAGTGGCCTGGCCCCGCTCCGGCACCCCGGTTCCTACCGCTGCTGCGGCAGAAATTGTGCGTTAGCCCTCATTTTGCCTGCGCAGAATGCTATTAAAACAATAGCAATTTATCAGCGAATGAAGGCGTCGAAACCGGTCTTCAGGATCAGGGCTGACACCACGGCAATGAACACGCCGCGCACGAAGCCGGTGCCGTGTTTGAGCGCCAGGTGTGTGCCGGCCACGCTGCCCAGCACATTGGCCAGCGCCATCACCACCGCAAAATGCCACCAGACATGGCCCTTGAGCGTGAACAGCAGCAGCGCGGCCAGGTTGGTGGCGGTGTTGAGCAGCTTGGCACCGGCCGAAGCGTGCAGGAAGTCATAGCCCAGCAGGCGCACCAGCAGGAATACAAAAAAACTGCCCGTGCCGGGGCCAAAAAAACCGTCGTAAAAACCGATCAGGCCGCCAATGCCGCAGGCCACCGCGATCTCCTGCGTGCCGGTGAAGCGTGGCGCATGGTGGCGCCCCAGTTCTTTCTTGACCAGGGTGTAGATCAGCACCAGCAGCAGCACGCCGGGCAGCAGCTTGCGCAGGAATTCCGCCGAAATCACCGTGACCAGCCAGGCCCCGCTCAGCGAGGCGGCAAAGCCAGCCACCGCCGCCGGCGCCAGCGCATGCCAGGGCATGGTGACGCGGCGGCTGTACTGCGCCGTGGCGATGGCCGTACCCCACACCGACGCTCCTTTGTTGGTGCCAAACAGCGTCGCTGGCGGCGCGGTGGGGAAGGTGGCAAACAGGGCCGGCACCAGGATCAAACCGCCGCCGCCCACAATCGAATCGACAAAACCGGCCAGCAGCGAGGCCAGCGATACAACAAGCATTTCCATGCAGAGATTGTCGAGGAATTTCAGGCCGCTACCGCGTGATGCCAGGTAAACCTAGCCCGGCGCACAGGATGCATTCCGGACCTGGCGGGCATCGAGCATCTTTTCAACGGTGCCGTCCTTGCGCGCCTGTGACCAGGCCTGGCGCCACTTTTGCGCTTCCTGCTCGGACATGTCCAGCGATGCAGCCAGCCACGAATCGTCGTACCCCGACGGTTTGGCGACAACAATCTCTGCGTCCGTCAGTCCCAGTGCTTTCATGGCATTCGCGGTGATGTCCTGGCTGGCGTAGATCGCGTCAAAACTGGACATGCTCATCAGTCGGGCCAGGTCTGCATAGGTATCGATTTCCACCAGATTCGAGAAGCGCAAGGCCCGCAGTTGCGACGCATAGGACGACGTGCGCAAAACACCGATGCGTGCGTCTCGCATCGTGTCCATGGGGCCCAGGGTCGCGTGCACGGAATGGAGCGTGACGAATCCAATGGGGCGGCAAAACAACTTGACGATCCAGCGGTAGCGCGTCTCGCGTTCGGGTGTGCGATCCAGCGGAAGAATCAGCAACTGCGGCTGCTTTTGTGCCACGACCTGGGCGCGTGTCCAGGGCAGGAACTGGGTGTTGGTCACCTTCACCTGCATGCGTCGGGCCAGCATCTGTGCGGCCTCCACCACCGCACCGGGTGCGTCCGGGCCGGATTCGACCGCGTACGGCGGGAAATGGGAGGTGACAATCTGGACTGCCTTGGCCTCCTCGGCCCTGCCGGGGAGCGACAGGCCCAGCGACAACAACACGCTGAGCAGCAAGAAGCGATGGTTTTGGGTTGGCATCACAGGTCTCCATCACCAAGGTACGGCCGCCGACTACCGGCAGCAGCCCCCCAACCGACTGTACGCCAACCACCTGCAAGGTGAATGCCCGTGCGTTGCGATTCCATAAAAAAAGCACCGGGGTTGCCGGTGCTTTTCAGTGCGGGGCCTTCAGCCGCCGCTGTTATTGCTTGTAGTGTGCCGTCTCCTCGGCCCTTTTCTTGTCAGGTCATGCAGTCGCAGTTGCCACTCCGTCTGAAACTGCTGGCACTGTAGCGCGGCCGGGCGCCACTGGCATCGGGATTAACCCTCTGGACTGTAACCCCCACGCTCTACCGCTGCGCGGGTCGCTGCCCCCCGAGGGGGCTAATTTTGCTTGGGGCGGCCCTGCGCAAAATTGCGTGCATCCTCAGCAATCCACTGCGCTGCCTTCTCGGCAATCATCAGGGTGGGGGAGTTGGTATTGCCGCTGGTGATCAGCGGCATCACACCCGCATCGACCACGCGCAGGCCGGCCACGCCGCGCACGCGCAGGCGTGCGTCGACCACGGCCAGCGGGTCATCGTCGCGCCCCATCTTGGTGGTGCCCACCGGGTGGAAGATGGTGGTGGCGATATCGCCGGCCAGTTGCGCCAGTTCTGCGTCGCTCTGGAACTGCGTACCGGGTTTGTATTCCTCGGGCTGGTATTTCTGCAGTGCGGGTTGCGCCACGATGTTACGCGTCACGCGCAGCGAGTCAGCGGCAATCTTGCGGTCTGCGTCGGTGCTCAGGTAATTGGGTGCGATGGCCGGTGCGTCCTTAAAGTCTGGCGTCTTGATGCGCACATGGCCGCGGCTGGTGGGGTTGAGGTTACAGACACTGGCCGTGAACGCGTTGAAGGTGTGCAGCGGCTGGCCAAAGGCCTCCAGGCTCAGCGGCTGCACGTGGTACTCCAGATTGGCGTAGGGCTGGGTCGGGTCACTGCGCGTGAAGGCGCCCAACTGGCTGGGTGCCATGCTCATGGGGCCGCTGCGTTTGAAGGCGTATTCCAGTCCGATCTGTGCCTTGCCCCAAAGGCTGTTGGCCTGGGTGTTGAGGGTCTTGGTGTTTTTCACCTTGAAGACGGCGCGGATCTGCAGATGGTCCTGCAGGTTCTCACCGACGCCCGGCAGGTCCTGCACCACCGCAATGCCACGTTGCTGCAACAGCGCTGCCGGTCCCAGGCCCGAGAGTTGCAGGATTTGCGGTGAGCCAATGCTGCCAGCGCACAGCAGCACTTCGGCGCGGGCCGTGGCCTCCACCATCTCTTTGCCGTTCCACACCTGCACGCCGGTGCAGCGCAACGCGGCCGTGTCGGTATTCTCCAGCAGCAGCCTGGATACTTGCGCGCCGGTCCACAGCTCAAAGTTGGGCCGGCCGTAGCAGGTGGGCCGCAAAAAAGCCTTGGCGGTATTCCAGCGCCAGCCGGCTTTCTGGTTGACCTCGAAGTAGCCCACGCCCTCGTTGTCGCCACGGTTGAAATCGTCGGTGGCGGGGATGCCGGCCTGCGTGGCGGCCTGCGCAAAGGCGTCCAGCACATCCCAGCGCAGGCGCTGTTTCTCCACACGCCACTCGCCGCCGGCACCCCGGTGGCGCAGCAACTGCTGGTAGGGGCTGTTGCCCTCTTGCAGCAGTGCGGCGGGCAGGCCGCGTGCGCCATGCTGGGCGTCGCCACCCTTGTAGTGATCTTCGTGCAGCTTGAAGTAGGGCAGGGACTGCTCCCAGCGCCACGAGGGGTCATTCAGCAGCTGGGCCCACTGGTCGTAGTCGCGCGCCTGGCCGCGCATGTAGATCATGCCGTTGATGCTGGAGCAGCCGCCCAGCGTCTTGCCGCGCGGGTAGCGCAGGGCGCGGCCGTTCAGGCCCACATCGGGCTCGGTGTGGTAGAGCCAGTCGGTGCGCGGGTTGCCGATGCAGTAGAGGTAGCCCACAGGGATGTGGATCCAGTGGTAGTCGTCCTTGCGCCCGGCCTCGACCAGCAGCACCCGCTTGGACGCGTCCGCAGACAGCCGGTTGGCCAGCAGGCTGCCTGCCGTGCCGGCGCCGATGATGATGTAGTCAAAGGTGGTGTCGCTCATGCTGCATGGTACTCAGGGAAACCTTGGGGAAACTGACAGCGGGGGATTCCAGGCCTTGCCACCAATGGTGCGCGGGTTTTGGGCATCAAAATGCCTTCCAGCTCCCGTTCTGATTGCACAAGCAGCTACCAATTCAATAGCAACCCCGGCGTCAATGCCCCGCCCACTGCGGCTTGCGCTTTTCCTGAAACGCCTTTTGCCCTTCCTTGGCGTCCTCGGTCAGCGTGAACAGCGCGATCTGGCTTTCGGTGAAGGACATGCTTTCCTCAAACGCCATGGCCTCGATCTTCTTCATGGTGTACAGGCCACGGCGGATCGCGGCGGGGGATTTGTCCAGCAACCGGTCCAGCAGCCATTGCAGCTTGGCGTCCACGTCATCGTCCACGTGGTTGACCAGCCCGTACTGCAGCGCCTGCGCGCTGGTGAGGGGCTCGCCGGTGATGCACATCTCCACCAGCACGCGCCGTGGAATCAGGTGCTGCAGCACCGCCAGCACCTGGGCCGGGAACACGCCGACCTTGACTTCGGGCAGGCCGAAGATGGCATGGCTGCTGGCTACCGCCATGTCGCACATGCTCATCAGGCCCATGCCGCCGGCCATGCAGGCGCCGTTGACGCGCGCAACGAGCGGGATGGTGCTGGCCTTGGCCACGCGCAGCAGTTGTGCCAGGTGGCCGTGTGGCTCCGAGTAGTCGGTGGTGAAGGCATTGGCGCTTTGCAAGTCCGCGCCGGCGCAGAAGGCCTTGCTGCCGGCGCCAGTGACGACGATGGCGCGGATGCTGCGCTCGCCCTGGGCGGCTTGAATGGCCTGCGCCATGCCAGCCAGCACGCCGTGGCTCATGGCATTGCGGCGCTCTTCGCGCGTGATGGTCAGCCACAGGACGGGGCCGCGCTGCTCCACGGACAGTTCGGGGGTGGAGGTGAAAGTGGGGGTGGTGCTCATGGTGTCTCCTTGGCCTTATTTTGCTTGCATTTTTCAGGGGTGGGCCTTGCGTGGGCCGTGCGGCGGCGCAGCAAGGGGTACCATGCACGCCATATCCATTCTGAGAGTGCACACCGCCGTGGAGGACGCCCAGCCCCGCATTGCCCCCGAGTCCACGCCCGATGGGGCGTGCGCCGTGCTGTTGGGGCGCTGGACTGCGGCGGACCTGGCCGCAGCGGCCCATTGGGAGTCGGTGCAGGCGGCATTGCACGGGTCCAAGACGGCACCGGCCTGGGATGTGCGCCGTGTGCAGCGCCTGGACCATACTGGCGCGCAACTGCTGTGGAACACCTGGGGCCACCGGTGGCCAGCGCAACTGCACACCCTGCCGGCGCAGCGCGCCATGCTGGAGCGCGTGGCGCGCTTCAGTGAGCCGCTGCCGCGGCCGCAGCGGCAAGGCATCTGGGGCCTGTTCCTGCATCTGGGGGCCTGGGTCTACGGTGTGGCGGGGCAGGTGCGCGATGCGGTGGGCCTGCTGGGGCAGTTGCTGCTGGACCTGTTGCGCTTGCTGCGCGCGCCAGGCAAGGCGTCCTGGCGCGATATCACGGGCCATCTCTACCGCATCGGTGCCACCGCGCTGCCGATCACCGCGCTGGTGGGTTTTCTGATCGGCGTGGTGCTGGCCTACCTGATGTCGCAGCAGCTGCGCCAGTTTGGCGCCGACGCCTTCATCGTCAACATCCTGGGCCTGTCGGTGATCCGCGAGCTGGGGCCGGTGCTGGCCGCCATCCTGATCGCCGGGCGCAGCGGCTCGGCCATCACCGCGCAGATCGGCGTGATGCGGGTCACCGAAGAGCTCGACGCGATGCGCGTGATGGGCATCGCCCAGGGCTTTCGGTTGGTGCTGCCGCGCGCGCTGGCGATGGCACTGGCCATGCCGATGCTGTCGGTGTGGACCACCGCGGCGGCGCTGTTGGGCGGCATGCTGGCCTCGGACCTGGCCATGGGCCTGACGCCGGCCTATTTCATCTCGGCGTTGCCGAAAGCGGTTGCGCTGTCCAACCTGTGGCTGGCCTGTGCCAAGTCGGTGGTGTTTGGCCTCCTGATTGCGCTGATCGGCTGCCACTACGGCTTGCGCGTGCAGCCCAATACGCAAAGCCTGGGGCAGGGCACCACGGCCTCGGTGGTGGTGTCCATCACCATGGTGATCCTGGTGGACGCGCTGTTTGCCGTGGTGTGCAAGGACATTGGCATATGAATACCACCCTGCCCACCGCCCCTGTGGTGGAGGTGAAAAAGCTCTGGTCGGTGTTTCGCACCCAGGGTGTCGAGGCGGTGATCCACAAGGACCTGGACCTGACGATTGCACAGGGCGAGTTTCTCTCCATCGTTGGCGGCTCGGGCAGTGGCAAGACGGTGTTGCTGCGCCAGATCCTGGGGCTGGAGACGCCGGCACGCGGCAGCATCACGGTGCTGGGGCATCCGGCGGCCGAGCTGGGCCGCGCTGGGGCAGCCGGTGAGGTTGGCATGCTGTTCCAGCACGGCGCGCTGTTCTCGGCCTTCACGGTGCTGGAAAACATTGCCTTTCCGCTGCGCGAGTTGCGCAACCTGCCCCGTGACCTGGTGCATGACGCGGCCATGGTCAAACTGCGCATGGTCGGGCTGGACCCCGCGCACGCGCACAAGATGCCGGCCGACCTGTCGGGCGGCATGGTCAAGCGCGTGGCACTGGCGCGTGCCCTCATCATGGACCCGCCGCTGCTGTTGCTGGACGAGCCCACGGCCGGGTTGGACCCGGACCGCTCCGACGCGTTTTGCACCCTGCTGCGCGAGCTGCACCGCGAGCTGGGCCTGACCGTGGTGATGGTCACGCACGACCTCGACACCATTTACGAACTCAGCACGCGCATTGCCGTGGTCGCCGAAAAGCACGTGATCGTGGACGCGCCGCCCAAAGAGGTGCTGGCCCACCCCCATCCGTTTGTGCGCGACTTTTTTCTCGGTGGCCGGGGCCACCGCGCCATGGAATTGTTGCGTGCCCAACCCCAAGGCGTGTAGAAAGAGGGTCTTATGGAAAACAAATCCCACGCGCTCGCTGCCGGTGCCTTTGTGCTGCTGATGGCGGCGCTGCTGGCCGGCATGGCAGCCTGGCTTGCGCGCGACACCGCACAGCGCCGCGAGTACGAACTCTCCAGCAAGGAAGCCGTCACCGGCCTGCAGTTGCAGGCCGGTGTGCGCTACAAGGGCGTGCCGGTGGGCAAGGTCACCGCCATCGGGCTGGACAAGCAAAGCCCCGGCAACGTGCTGGTGCGCATCGCCATCGATGACAGCGCGCCCATCACCCAGTCCACCTTCGCCAGCCTGGGTTTCCAGGGCGTGACCGGTCTGGCATTTGTTCAGCTTGACGATCCCGGCACCTCCAGCGAACTGGTGGCCACCAGCGCCGCGCAGCCGGCGCGCATCCCCATGCGCCCCGGCCTGATGTCGCGCCTGTCCGAGCAGGGCAGCAACCTGGTGGCGCAGCTGGAGCAGGCCAGCCAGCGCATCAACGCGCTGCTTGCACCCGACAACCAGAAAAACCTCATGGGGGCCATCGGCAACATGGGCCAGGCTGCGGCCCAACTCGGCCAGCTCTCGCAGCGCGTGGACCAGACGCTGCTGGCACCCGATGGCAAGTCCGGTCTGCCGCAGCTGGTGCAACAGGCCGGGGCCACCTTCAGCAGCATGCAGGCCACGTCGGAGCGCCTGAAAGCCAGCGCCGAGTCGGTCAACAGTTCGGCCGCCGAATTCAAGCGCATGTCGGCGCGCATGAACGAATCGGGCGGCACCCTGGACAAGATCGGGCAGGGCGTAGACCAGCTGGTGCCGCGCCTGAACCGCACCGCCAGCCAGATCGGCCGCGTGGCCGACACCGTGAACGAGAGCCCGCAGTCCCTGCTGCTGGGCAAGGGCACCCCTCCGCCCGGCCCCGGCGAACCCGGTTTTGTGGCGCCGCCGGTGCGCTGATTTCACCTTGAGTCACTATAAAAATGATAGCTGTTTGCGCATATTCCACCTGGGCTAGATGGCTATTTGTGCCATTTTTTGCGGGTTTGACGGCCTGCACGGCGTTGCAGCCGGCGGCGCGTCCTGCGGTGTACGACTTCGGCCCGGGCACGCTGGCGCCGCAGGCCGGCACGCGCATGGCGCCGTTGCCTCCGCTGTCGCTGGCCGAGGTCGAGGTTGGCGCCGCGCTCGACAGTACCGCCGTACTCTACCGCCTGGCCTACAGCGATGGCCAGCAACTGCGCCCCTACGCCCAGGCACGCTGGTCCATGCCGCCGGCCCAGTTGCTGCGCCAGCGCCTGCGCGAACAGCTGGGCCAGCACCGCCCTGTGCTCAATCCGACCGACGGTCTGTTGGCCGGACGCCTGGGCATGACGCTGCGTATTGAGCTGGACGAGTTCAGCCAGTGGTTTGAGACGCCCAGCAGCAGCCGCGGCCTGGTGCGCTTGCGTGCCACGCTGGGCCATGTGCGCCCCGAGGGTGCCCCGGGCATTCCCGGTGAACGGCTGGTGGCGCAGCGCAGCTTCGTGGTGCAAAGCCCCGCATCGAGTGCGGACGCAGCCGGTGGCGTGCGTGCGCTGGCCCAGGCCAGCGACGCCGTGATCGAAGAGATCGAGCAGTGGATTGCACAGGTGCAAGCCACTGCGGCGGCCAAGACGCCACCGTGACCACGCCGCTGGCACTCACCTCGCTGCCGCTGTTTCCGCTGCACACGGTGCTGTTTCCGGGCGGCACGCTGCACCTGCAGATTTTTGAGGTGCGCTACTTGGACCTGATGGCCAAATGCGTCAAGACCGGCGCGCCGTTTGGTGTGGTGTCCCTGGTGCAGGGCAGCGAGGTACGGCAACGCGCCGCCGACGGCTTTGCCCCCGAAGCCTTTGCCGATGTCGGCACCCTGGCCACCGTTGCCGAGTGGACCGCGCCGCAGCCCGGCCTGATGACGGTGCGTTGTGCGGGGGGCGCACGCTTTCGCATCGCCCAGCGCAGCCAGCTCAAACACGGCCTGTGGGTGGCCGACGTGACAGGTCAGGCGGTGGATGCGGACGTCCCCGTGCCCGACGACCTGCTGCCTGTGGCGCAGGCGCTGGATGCGGTGCTGCAAGGATTGCAGGCGCGTATGCCGCCGCAACCGATGCCGGTGGCGCTGCCCTACCGGCTGGGCGACTGCGGCTGGGTGGCCAACCGCTGGTGCGAGTTGCTGGCGCTGCCACCCGCACTCAAGCAAAGTCTGATGCAGCTGGACAACCCGCTGTTGCGCCTGGAGCTGGTCGGCGATGTGCTGACCAAGGGTGGCATTACCACCTGAGCGGGGTCAGTGCCCCAGCAGCACCGGGAACAGCTTGGGCAGCCCGTCGGACATCACCTCTACCGCCAGCGCGGCCAGGATCAGGCCCATCAGGCGTGTCATCACATTGATGCCGGTCTTGCCCAGCACCCGCGCGATCGGCTCGGCCAGCGAGAAGCACACGGCCGTGGCCAGTGCGATCACCACCCCGTAGCCGACCAGCGTGCCGAGCTGCCAAAAGGTCTTGGCCTTGTCGGCGTAGATCACCACGGTGGACATGCTGGCTGGCCCGGTGAGTAGCGGGATGGTCAGTGGCACCACGGCAATGCTGGCGCCCTGGGCGGCTTTCTCGGCGCCGTCTTCGAGTTCATGGCTGCTGGTCTTGGCCTCGGCCGGCTGCGCGTTGAGCATGTTCAGCGCGCTGGTCAGCAGCAGCATGCCGCCGCCGACCTGGAAGCTCGCCAACGAGATGCTGAAAAACTCCAGGATCTGCAGGCCCAACAGGGCGCTGATGGCAATCACCACAAAGCAGGTCACCGACGACACCCACACCGTGGTGCGGCGCTGGGCGGGGCTCAGGTCTTGCGTGTAGTGGATGAAAAACGGCACGATGGCCAAAGGGTTCACGATGGCCAGCAGGGTGATGAGGGGCTTGAGGTCCATGGGGGCTCCGGGTGATGGGCTGACTGTGCCACAGCTTTGGCTTTGTTCGGTGTTTTTCCCTGCGGGGCACCTCGCCTTCCCCCCTATCCCCCCGCCCTTTCACCCCCGCCGGGGCGAAAGGGAGCCAATACCGATTTGATTGCGTCGCGCCGGACAGGGGCTACGTGCAGAGGTTGCGACCGCAACAGTACGCCACGGCCAAAGCGTGCTGTCGGGGCTGCTTCTAAGAAGAGTGCGCGGCACCGCTGGCGGCTGCGCCTGCCAGGGGCGAGTCTGGAATTTCCGTGAAGATTCCAACAACGCCGTTCGGGCTGAGCCTGTCGAAGCCCCGCCAACTAGGCTTCGCC
>JACXTT010000719.1_pt1 | contig 56788 bp, 50 predicted proteins | sample 9270951 | NCBI WGS metagenome assembly JACXTT01 (sample SAMN15532306, study PRJNA645909) | rock metagenome | isolation source: weathered quartz diorite | place: Puerto Rico | collected 2017-06-21
GGGGTGCGCTCGAGGTGTCCTATGACCTGGACTGATTTTTATCTTCTTTGTTTCATCGTGGGCTTCGCGCTCAGCGTACTGTCTTTCCTCGGCGGTGCGGCTCACATCCATCGCCCATTCAAATGGCACCTGCCGTTTCATGGGTGGCACCATGCCAGCGGGCTGGCCAGAGGTGGCGTGTCCGGTCACGGACTCCCCCATGTTCGGGGAGGCCTCTCGTGGTTCAACGCCATGACGATCATGACCTTTCTGGCCTGGTTTGGCGGAATTGGCTACATCCTCTCCACGCATTCGCAACTGGTCGGGATTGCTGCAATGCTCATCGCGGCTTCTGCCGGAATCCTTGCTGCCGGAGTGGTTTTCAAATTCATGGCAAAGATTGTGAAAGTAAGCGACGCCCACATGTTGGATTGGGATTACCGCATCGAGGGGACCGTGGGCACGGTCTGCTCACCGATCCGCGAGAACGGCACGGGAGAAATGATTTTTGAGCAAAAGGGAGTGCGCAAAAGCGTCGGAGCGAGGAGCGAAGACGGCAATCCGCTTCCCAATGGCACGGAGGTGGCGATCACGCGCTACGAGAATGGAATCGCCTACGTCAAGAAATGGGAAGACTTCGCGAAATAGCCGGCGGCAGGAGTTTCCCGGGCTGATGAACGACGCAAACAGTCCGGAGCAGAGTGGAAAAGGGAGGTCTTTATGTTCGGTCTTTCCGTGCCCGTGATTGCCGGGTTGCTGGTACTTGCAATTCTCTTTGCGATGGCGGGATTTGCCACGCTTTTGCGAAAAGTCGGGCCGCACGAAGCGCTCATCGTTTACGGAATACGCGGACCAAGAACGGTAACCAATGGCGGCACGATTCTCATTCCGATGCTGGAGCAGTGCCGCGAGCTCTCACTGGAGTTGATGTCATTTGACGTGGCTCCGCAGCAGAGCCTCTACAGCAATCAGGGCGTCGCCGTCACGGTCGAAGCGGTGGCGCAACTGAAAGTGAAGTCCGACCCCGTGTCCATTCGAACGGCGGCGGAGCAATTTCTCACCAAGCGGCCGGAGCAGCGGGAAGGCCTGATCCGGCTGGTCATGGAAGGGCACCTGCGCGGCATCATCGGCCAGCTCACGGTAGAACAAATCGTGAAGGAGCCGGAAATGGTGGGCGACCGCATGCGTTCCACCTGTGCGGCGGACATGAACAAGATGGGGCTCGACGTGGTGAGCTTCACGCTGAAGGAAGTCCGCGACAAGAACGAATACATCACCAACATGGGCCGGCCGGACATCGCACGCATCAAGCGCGATGCGGAAGTAGCCGCTGCCGAAGCGGACCGCGACATCGCCATCAAGCGGGCTGAGTCCCAGCGCGCCGCCGCCGTCGCCAAGGCGCAAGCGGATCAGGAGCGCGTGGCCGCGGAAACGGCTTCGCTGGCCAAGCAAGCCGAGGCCGAGCGCGACCTGGACATCAAGAAAGCCAGTTATCTGGAGATGACCAAGAAGGCGCAGGCCACCGCGGACAAGGCGTATGAAATCGAAACCAACGTCATGCAACAGAGAGTGGTGGAGGAGGCGGTACGCGTCCAGCAAGTCGAACGCGAAGCGCAGGTGAAGGTTCAAGAAGCGGAAATCGAGCGCCGCGAACGCGAGCTCATCGCCACCGTACTGAAACAGGCAGAAATCGAGCGCCAGCGCATCGAAACGATCGCCAGCGCCGAGCGTCAACGGCTGATGAGCGAAGCCGAAGGCCGCGCTTCGGCCATTCGCGCGCAGGGTGAAGCCGAAGCGGAGATCATCTTCAAGAAGGGCGAAGCGGAAGCCAAGGCCATGAACGTCAAGGCGGAAGCCTTCCAGGAATACAACCAGGCCGCCGTCCTCGACAAACTCATCAGCGGACTGCCAGAAGTGGTGCGCGCCCTCAGCGAGCCGCTCGGCAAAGTGGACAAAGTGACCATCGTTTCCACAGGCAACGGTGATGCGGCCGGCGCATACAAGCTGACCGGGGACATCACGAAAATCGCGGCGCAAGTTCCCGCGCTCTTTGAAGCACTCTCCGGCATGCAAATGTCGGACTTACTCAGCAAAGTACGCCTGATCGGCGACAAGGCACCGAGGCCGGAGCCGCCGACTGCCAGCAAGTCATAACGATCGCTTCCGTCCCGGCAGGTCCTTGCGGATCTGCCGAGACGCTGAATGGTCTTGGGGGATGACAATGACCAGGAATGAAAAACTTCTCGCGGTCTGGATTCTCGTGGTGGTGGCGATCGGGTTTCTGTTTCACCACTTTTTGAGCTGGACGATCTACGCGTTTCAGAAAGTCGTCGCGTTCAGCTTCCTTCCAATGCCGGGGCTGGTGAAGTTTGCGGCGGGGATTTGCTGCCTGAACTTATTGCCTTAGGTATATGTTTTTGACGACAGCGAGTAAGCGACTATTTTCTTTCGATATTTTGAGCGGTTCGCTGTATTTAATTTTTGAAAGGAGATTCATCATGGGACTTTTAGAACGAGTAAGCACTTTGATTCGCGCGAATCTCAACGACATGGTCGACCGCGCGGAAGATCCGGAAAAAATGATCAAGCAGGTAATCCTGGACATGGAGAATCAGTATCTCCAGGTGAAAACGCAGGTGGCCGTTTCCATCGCCGACCAGCACATGCTGGAGAAGAAATGGCGGGAGAACGACGACTCCGGCAAGGACTGGATGCGCAAAGCGGAACTTGCCGTAGACAAGGGCGAGGACGATCTGGCGCGCGCGGCGCTGGACCGTTACCAGACGTCACAGAGGCTGGCGCAGAGTTACCGCGAACAAGTGGACGACCAGAAAGCGCAGGTGGAAACGCTGAAGGGGGCGCTTGTGAAGCTCGAACAGAAACTCGACGAAGCCAAGGCCAAGCGGGATTTGCTGCTCGCGCGGCACCGGCGCAGCGTTGCTCTCGGCAAGGCAGCGCGCGCGCAAACGGCCATTGGTGACAATTCAAACAGTGCCACGTTCGACCGCCTGAAAGACCGCGTGCATCACACCGAGGCGGTTGCCAGCGCGGAAGTGGAGCTACTGACGGATGACACCGTCGAGCGACTCACGCGGCTGGACCGCGACGCCGAGGTTGACCGGCTGCTCGCAGACTTGAAGACGCGGCGTGGATTGCCGGCCCCCTCTTAGCCATCTTCGGCTGGAGGGGTCACGTACTATCGTGCCCTACGATTGCTGCATGGCGTCTCTTTGCATGCGAGAATGGACGCGTGAATCCCTGGCTCATCGAAGCGCCTGCCGCGGCGCTGCTCGCTGCGGCAGGAATTGCCGCTTACGGCGCGGTTCATCCTCGGTCTCAAATTTTCGGGCCGGCAATCTGGTGCACGAATTCTCCGCGCAAATTGGCGATCACGTTTGATGACGGGCCGAATCCGGCGATCACACCAAAACTCCTCGATCTTCTGGACCGCTACAACGCGAAAGCGGCATTCTTCCTCATCGGGCGCTTTGTGCGCGAATGCCCCGACCTGGTCAAAGAAATGGTCGCGCGCGGCCACGCGATTGGGAATCACACGGAGTTGCATCCGAATCTTTTGTGGCGGGATCCGACGCGCGTGCGGGTGGAACTGCGTCTTTGTCACAACGCCATCCGGGAAGCGATTGGAACCCCGCCGAAATGGTTTCGCCCGCCGTACGGGATGAGGAATCCATGGGTCGTTTCTGCGGCTCGCGAATTAGGATACCGCACGGTGATGTGGACGTTGCTCCCTGGAGACTGGCGGGAGAAGCCGGGGGAATGGCTGATTCCGCGGCTGCAACCGATTGCGGATCGTGTTGTAAAGAGCGTGAAGAGCAACTCCCGTTCGGGCGGCGGGTGGGGCGATGTCTTGTGCCTGCACGACGGCTCGCATCGCGGACTCAACGGCGACCGCACGCGAACGCTCGCCGCTCTCGAGCACTGGCTGCCGCGCTGGCGTGACCTCGGCCTCGAATTTGTTACAATTGACGAAGCGGTGCGCACACCCGCTGCTTAACTATGGACGAGCGCCAGTTTTATACGGAAAAAGAAGAGAGCCGGAAGGTCAAGCTCATCTGCCCAAGCTGCCGCGGCGAGTTCGAGGCTCCCGTGCGCTGGAAAGTCTGCCGGAAGAAGAAGGAACTACCGCGCGGCGTCGGCGAGGAGGACAAGCGAAAATTCGCGAAGGCCTCGTCGTACATGGTGCGGCTGGACGACCTGGTGGCGTGCTATAAGTGCCGGAAGCGTTTCGAACTGACCGGACAGTCCACCGTTCTAATCAACGACAATCTCGGCGATCCCAACGCTGACCCGGAAAACTTCGGCAACCGTTGATCTTCTCTCTCAAATCTCCGGATACATCTCAAAAAAAGCTTCGATGGATTGATGAAAGGTTGATTCAATCTCTTCCTTTGTGCCTTCGATCAGGTGCATCGTTACGCGCGCCGTACGGCCGTTCTTAAGAACGACCGTCGCGTCCTTGACTTCGCCCAGGTCCTCCTCGGGCAACAAGCGCATCCCGTAAATCAAAGCCAGCTTGGCCATGGGATTCTCCTCACTCTTTGCCTAGCGTAGCCTTCGAACCGCCACCGGTCAAACCAATCGAGCGCGTCTCATGAACAGACTGGCCCAATTCATCGGGGCCTCAGGCTAAAGCCGCGAATTCTGCAGACTTCTCGGCACGGCTAAAGCCGTTCCCTCCCGAGAATCATTTGCGAGATAGTTTGCTGCCAGCGGAATGGACATCTCTTCCGCGCCACTAGCTCTGTTGTCCTTGACGAGGCTCCTTCAACAGAGCATCTTTAGGCTGGAGAGTCGCATCGGAGTTTCTATGCCAGGGAGCACGCGATGAAGACAAGACCAAACGGCGTTGCAATCGCCACCGCATTGCTTGGAGTGAGCGTACTTCTTTTCTCGGCAAGCTTGTCCGCCCAACAGGCGGAAGGGCCACAGACGTCCGCGCCGCCGCCGGTTGCTCCAGCTCCCCCTCCCTCAACGCCGCAGGGCGCGGGTTCGAACGAGAGGATTTTGATTCCGGCGGGGACGCGCATCGGCGTCGTGCTGGAGAACGGTATCTCCACGCGGAGCGCCAAGCCGGGCGACTCGGTGTACCTGCAAACTTCGTTTCCGATCACGCAGAACAATCGCATCGTGATTCCGGTGGGCTCGTATCTTCGCGGCGAATTGATCGATTCCAAGCGGCCGGGAAAAATCAAGGGGAAGGGCGAATTCCGGCTCCGCTTGAACACGCTGATTCTCCCCAACGGTTACACTGTGAATTTGAACGCGGCGCCGCGCAGCGCGGATTCCGGAGGGAAAGAAACGATGGATTCGGAAGGCAAGGTCACCGGCCCGGGTGGAAAAGGCAAGGACGCCGGTACGATCGCCGAGACGACGGCGACGGGCGCCGGGATAGGAGCCATCGCCAGCCGGAGCGCCAAGGGCGCCGGGATTGGGGGCGGTATAGGCGCGGCTGCGGGGCTCGCTGCGGTATTGTTGTCGCGCGGCCCTGAAGCGGAACTTCCGCGTGGCTCGACAATGGACATCGTTCTCGAACGCGAACTCAGCCTCGACGCCAGCCAGATTCAATTCACGAACCTAGGGCAGGCGCCGGGGGTGGTCCAACCGCCGATGCGTCCCCCGCAATAGGGATGGTTCTAGACGCCGCCTCAGGCCGGCATTTTCTTCGACGCTTCTGCTGTTTGGGTTCGAAAGCGCAGAGGGCTGAAGCGATCCCAATCCATGCTGACTCTTTGTTCCGTAATCCATTCGCGGGTTAGGCGCGCGGTGATCGGAGTGAGCAGAATTCCGCTGCGAAAGTGTCCGGTGGCCATTAGCAGACCTTCCAGATCGGCGGGACCGAGAATGGGAAGATGATCGGGTGAATCCGGGCGAAGACCTGCCCACGTTTCTTCGATCCGGGCGTTCGCGAGACGCGGCGCGAGCTCGATGGCAGCCGAAAGTATTTTTTCGACGCCCCCGGCGGTCGTTCTCTTGTCAAAGCCGACGTACTCGACAGTAGCACCCGCAAGAATCCTGCCGTCACTTCGCGGCACAAGATAAATGTGTTCCGACCAGAGGACGCGCTGGATTTCCACGTCCTCCGCACGGAGAGCCACCATCTGGCCCTTCGCGGGCCGCACGGGCGCGTACGCCGCGACACCCTCGATCGCTGCCGAGAAGGAACCGGCGGCGATAATCGTCCAGTTCGCTTCCACTTTTTCGTTTTGCAGGATCAGCCCTCGGCAGCGGTCGCCTTCCCGCCAGATCGCTTTTGCTCCGTTGCCGGAATAAATCTCAGCGCCGCTGCGTTGCGCTGCATCGAGCACCGCGATTGTCAGCGCCCGATTGTCCACCGAGCATTCGTCGGGCCGGAGCACCGCAGCTTGCACCTCTTTACTCAAGGCCGGTTCGAGTTCGCGCGCATCCTCAGCGCGAAGCGGCTCGGCCTTCAAGCCGAGGCCATGATGCAGCGCGATGATGGTGCTGAGCTCCGCCTTGGTATCGTGCGAAAAAAGAGCCTCGAGCGTGCCCTTTGCGCGGAAGCCGGCGCTCTTCCCGGAGATTTCCTCGACTTGCGCGATAAATTCGGGATAGAGCGAGAGGCTCGCTTTTCCGAGGGGAACCATGGCCACCGTCGCGGGATTTTCCGGCGCGGGAGACAAAATCCCGGCGCTGGCCCACGACGCTTCCTGACCCGGTTGTTGGCGGTCGAAGAGACCCACACGCATTCGCCCGCGCGAAAGATCGAGTGCCATTGCGGCGCCAATCACTCCACCACCTGCGATGGCGACGTCAAACTTCTTCATGGCGCTATCTTATCGCATCCGAGTGCAGGCAAGGGCAGGCAAGGGCAGGGGCGCAGATTCTTGGACGGCAAATTGAGTAGACGCTGAAAGACACTATCAGGAAAGAACAAGCTAGAGTGAAGTAACAAGCTCTTCGGACAACACCTGAGCTTTTTTAGAGAGGCTGCGCGCGCGCGCCCAATCCGCGACTTTTGCTGCTTCATGCGCATCCTTGAGGAATCCTCTGATCTTGGAGACCAGATCCGCTTGGGCCGCGTTCAATCGCCTTCCGCGCGCGGACTGGAGATTTCTCTCTGCGATGCCCAGACTCTGGTTCGTCTGCTGTTGCGCGGCGGCAGTTTCCTCCCCCGTGAGTTGCGGCGTAATCAGCGAAGACTCGCTTTCGGCCCCTGCGCCGGCGGAGGTTGCTGCCGCCACTCGCGGACGCGCCGGCCCGCTATGCGTCGTCATACGGGAGGACAATGCTGGAAATTCCAAACGCAATTCAGGAATTGGATCCTCCGGGATCTCTGTCGCTGTCGCCGGTTGCGGCTGAATCACCGGTCTCACCTGTATTGCCGTGGTCCACAATATGCTCGGGCGCCTCCGCATGCTGCATCCGCCCAGCAGCGCACCGGTACAAAAGATGAGAACGATGCATGAATTGAAAAAGCTGTTTGGCAAAAAAGTCCTGGACCGGAGTCGATTTTTCGTCATGTTCAGGCCGCGAGGGGCAGCTCGATTCGAAACGTCGTGCCCCGGCCGACCTCCGAAGTAAAGTCTATCGAACCGTTGTGAAGCTGGACAATTCGGAACGCGCTCGCGAGTCCGATCCCGCTGCCGCCGGGCCGCGTCGTGAAAAACAATTGAAAAATCTTTTGCCGGTTCTCCAGCGGAATTCCTTTCCCGGTATCGCCCACGGTAATTTCCGCCATTTCGCCGCGCCGGCTCAGGACCAGCCGCATCTGTCCGCCGTTGGGCATGGCCTCCGCCGCATTCAACACCAGATTCAGCACGGCCTGCTTGAGCAGCGCGCGGTCCACGTAGACTTCCGGCACGTCGATCGGCAGCAATTGCGCCAGTTGAATATTGGATTTTTGCAATTGTGGTTGCGCAATCTCCAAAACTTCCTTCAGTAGATCGGCGAGTTGCGTGGCTTCCAGCCGGATGTCCATCGGCCGCGTGAAATCGAGGAAACGCTTGACGACCGCGTCGAGCCGGTCAATCTCCTTGTCCAGGACTTGAACCGCCTGTTGCGAAGCGCTGTCTGGCTCGGCGGGAAGCGATTCCTTCAAGTTTTCCAGCCACAGGCGCATCGAGTTCAGCGGATTTTTCACTTCGTGCGCGACGCCCGCGGTGATCCGGCCAAGCGCTGCCAGGCGTTCACTCACTTGGAGCTGCGTGTTGATGCTTTCCAGCGAATCGAGGTCGCGCAACGTGACCAGCGCGCCCATGCGCTCGCCGTCTTCTTGAATGGCTTGCACGCTGACGCTGACGCGCCTCGGCCCCTCGCTGGTCTCCAACTCTGTCTCCGCTGCGATTTCGCTTAGCTCATCGCTTTCAATGCGAAGTGCGTCGCGCAGGGGGTGCCCCGGAGGGAATATCTCCGTGACGCGCCGCCCCAGAAAATGTCCCGCGGGAGCGCCAAGAAATTTTTCTGCCGCCGGGCTGATCATCACGGCGCGCGCATCGCGCGTGAACAAGAGCAAGCCATCTTCAAGCCCCGCCATAACCGAGTTCATGTTCTCCCGCATGGTGCTGAAAATTTCGTGCACGCCGCGCAATTGCTGGCCAACCTGCGTAATCTTCCGGCTCACTAGTCCGAGTTCGTCGCCGCTCTCCGCTATGCCCATGGCGCCGGGAGCCGGGGCATCATATTGCCCCGCGGAGATGCGGTCCAACTGTTTGGCAATGTCCCGCAACGGAGCCAGTGTTGCGCCGCTCACAATCGCAGCAAGCAGCGTCGAAACCACCACCGCCAGCAGCGCGATGGTCCCGGAAGTCCAGAGACTGGGAGAAATCTCATGCAGCAGCAAGCCGGCGTTGAGCACGACCCGCACCTCCCCGAATGGCTTACTGCCTTTGTTGAAGGGGTAATCGAGTTCAAAAAGTCTCGACGGCCCCGCCAGAACTTTCACTTGGTGCAAGAAATTGCGCTGCACCAGTTGCGAGAGTGGCGTTCTTCGCGGAAGAGATTTTCCGGGCAAGCTTTCATCCGTGGAAACCAGCACCATACCATCTTGATCCGTGATAGAGACTTCGTAAATCAGCAGGTTATCTTTCGCTGCTTTTAGTTGCGTATGGAGGCCTTCGTCGATTTCAAAGGCGTGGCGCACAAAATCGTGAATTTCCTGCGGTGAATCCGAGGCCGGCCGCAAGCCCTGTTGCGCGGCATCGGTTAATGCGTGCTGTGCCTGCACGAAGACCTGGTTCGCAAGGTCACTCGCGCGGTCTTTCGTGGCTTGCAGTAATTGGTCCAGCAGCTGCGCGGCGAACACGCCAGACAGCACAGCCGCAACGAGCAATACCAGGCTCGTCATCACGAGCGTGAGCTTAGTCCGCAGCCGGAGCTGCATCACGCGACCCTACTCTGCCTCGGCGCGATCGCCGCCGTATTCTTTGAGTTTGTTGTGAAGCGTCTTCAGGCTGATACCCAGCAGTTCCGCGGCGCGCGTCTTGTTGTTCCCCGTTGCGCCGAGCGTCTGCAGGATCAGCTCGCGCTCCATCGCATCCACTGTGGTTCCCACCGGAAACTTGATCGTGGACAGATCGCTAGGGCCTTTCCCCGCGGACTTGCCAAATTCTCCCGGCAGGCAGGCGCGCGTGATCAGATCCTTCTCGCACATGATCGAGGCGCGCTCCAAAACGTTGCGCAATTCGCGGATATTTCCCGGCCAGGTGTGCCCCATGAAAATGTCCAGAACTTCCGCGCCAATACCGCGAACGTGCTTGCCGTGCTTGGCGTTCACGTCCCGCAAAATATGCTCGACGAGAATCGGGATGTCGTCCTTGTGTTCGCGCAGGGGAGGCAGGTTGATGTGAAATACGTTCAAGCGGAAATACAAATCCTGGCGCAACTGGCCGCTGCCCACAGCCTGTTCCGCATCTTTGTTGGTCGCTGCCAGCACGCGCACGTCGACCGGCGTTTCGCTTTTGCTCCCCAGACGGCGGACTTTGCGATCCTCGAGGACGCGCAGCAGTTTCGCCTGAGTCGGCGCCGGCATCTCGCCGATTTCATCAAGCAACAGCGTTCCAGCGTCGGCAAGTTCGAAGCAGCCGATCCGGCGTTCCGCCGCGCCGGTGAACGCGCCGCGCTCGTGGCCGAAAATTTCGCTCTCCATCAGGGTTTCGGGGATCGCGGAGCAGTTGATTGCAACAAAGGGCCCCCCAGCCCGTGGCGAGAGCTTGTGAATCGTCCGTGCCACAATCTCTTTGCCCGACCCGGTCTCGCCCGTGATAAGCACCGACGCCGAGCTCGGGGCTGCCATTTCCACGATGCGCATCACTTCCTGCATCGGCTTCGAGGCGCCAACGAGGTCGCCGAGGCGGCCGGCTTCGCGCAACTGCCGCTGTAGCACGGTCAGTTGCCTCGCATCTCGCGCCCGGCTCAACGCGCGGTCCAGGAGCGCCCGTAACACCGGGCCTTTCATCGGTTTTTCGATGTACCAGAAGGCTCCCGCTTCAATCGCCGCAACCGCGCGCTCTTCGCTGCCTTTGCCGGTGATGACGATGGCCGGAACATCCAGCAGTTCCTGGCCAAGCTGCTTCAGCAGGTCCAGCCCATTCATGCCGGGCAATTCTACGTCCGCGATGAGCGCGTCCGGCTGGTAGGTCGCAAATTTCGCCAGCGCATCCTCCGCCGTGCCCACGCCGAGCACGTCGCAACCCCAGCGCTGCAGGAGCTGTTCGTAGCCCTTCCGCGCGTTGTCTTCGTCTTCAACAATCAGGACGCGGTCTTTTCGCTCCAGCGTTTCGACGGCACGCACCGCCGCCCGTGTCTCTTCCCCCATGGGTCTCAGCCTCTTTTCGCCTTGCACTTGATAAGTGGCTTACACAATAATTTGCTGGACACCACGACTGTAACAAGCCAGCCGCCGCTTGCCAAGTTCTCAGCACTCTGAACTAGCGGCCAGTTGTTTCAAGCGACGAGGTTCTGGCTTAAGGGAAAGTTTCCCTTGACCAGTCTTAACTCTTCCGCTATAGTACTTTTTGGGTCTTCTTGCGGATTGCCTTTCTTAGTTCTTTCCCGACAGACTTACTGGATAAGCGTTTTGCTCTGTAACTTCTTTAGAATCAACACTTGCAAACACTCGCCTAAGTGATGATTCTAAAGAACTTACGGAAACGCTAAACGTCTTAGAATCAACACTTATGAAAGACATAGGGGGGAGGGGGCTGTTATGGTTAACTAGTTTCCTTCGGAACTGGAAAACGGAAACTTCCAACAGACGAAGTTCCGCCTCACTCCTTCACAAGATAGAGTGCTCGTTCGAGCTCCAGTTCCAACTTTGCGCCTTTCGGCAAATTCAGCTCGTGCCCGCGGCCGGATTCCATCAGATAGGCGGTGATCGCGCCCAGGGCCGCTCCTTCGGCGGCTTCCTTCTTGTCCTTATCCTTCACGCCTTTCACTGCTCCGATCGCCGCGCCTGCCGCAGCGGCTTGCGCTGCGTCGCGCTGGTTGCTGGAACGCCCTTCAATCAGCCCTTCTTGCGATGTGCCGGATTTCACGCTGTGATCGCCGGGCACGCTCACCACTTCGGCTACTATGGGCAGCCTGCCGAACTTGGTGTGAATCTCGTCGAACGTGAGCCAGAGTTTCGCCCGGCCCGCCACTCCCGCCGGTTCCACATGACTGATGTGGCCGCGGATTTCCGCTCCCGAAGGCAGATAAATCCCGCTGCCCGCTTCCAATGGCTCCAGCGTCCTCACTTTGAACTTTGCGTTTTCTTGCGTGCCCTTGGTGCTTAGCTCATCTTCAAGCCTCACCAGGAATTTCGTGCCAGGCACCACGGCATACGCTTCCAGCGGCAAGCCGCGCCGCTCCCCGTCCGCTTTCTGGCGCGGCGGCTCGGGCATTAGCGCGCGCGACTGTCTCTCAGGTTCTTGCGCTGTTTCCTGCGCGAAGCACGGGATCCCAGACGACAGGATCATCGCCAGAGTTGCTGCCGCTGTGACTCCAATTGCACACTTTGAAAGCTGCATGGTTCCTCCCTTGAATTGCTGGGGTAGAGAAAAGATGCACTTCAGAAGCCAGAATCATTGAAAGTGAGTTCTGGAAGAGACTGAGAATAAAGCCACTTGTAGGGGCTTCGGACAAGCCTTAAGTTTGCCAAGCTCCGGCTGTCGTCTTTTCGCTTCAATGCACCGCAAGCCTTTCCCGACACTCTAGAAAGGACAAAAATCGTGTGCAGACTTGGGCCCCACCTTTGCGCGCAACCCTTGACCGCTTCGCGGTCACACCTGCTATGATGTCCGCCAAATGGGGGAATCCCAGCCACTCTTAGGGCAGACCGTCTCACACTATCGCATCCTGGAAAAATTGGGTGGCGGTGGCATGGGCGTGGTCTACAAAGCGGAAGACTCCCGCCTCCATCGGTTCGTCGCTCTGAAATTTCTGCCGGACGAAGTTGCCAAAGATGCCCAGGCCCTAGCGCGTTTCCAACGCGAAGCGCAGGCCGCCTCCGCTCTGAATCATCCCAACATTTGCACCATTTACGACATCGGCGAGCACGACTCGAAAGCCTTCATTGCCATGGAGTACCTCGATGGCAAAACGCTGAAGCACATGATCGTGGGCCGCCCGATGGAGTTGGAACGGATTCTGGACGTTTCCATCGAAGTGGCCGATGCCCTGGACGCGGCACACGCCGAAGGCATCGTCCATCGCGACATCAAACCCGCGAACATCTTTGCGACCAAGCGCGGCCACGCCAAGATTCTGGATTTCGGCCTTGCCAAGCTCACTTCTTCCGGCACGGCAACCGCAACCACTGACGGTGTGGCCACGCTCGCTGCGGCGGAGCATCTCACCAGCCCGGGCACGGCGCTCGGAACTGTTTCGTATATGTCGCCCGAGCAGGTTCTCGGTAAGGAATTGGACGGCCGTTCGGATTTGTTTTCTTTCGGCGTGGTGCTGTACGAAATGGCTACCGGAGTACTTCCTTTCCGTGGCGATACTTCCGGCGCCGTTTTTGATTCTGTTTTGCACAAAGCGCCGGTTGCTCTTGCGCGCCTCAACAGTGAGATTCCCGCGGACCTGGAACGGATCATTAACAAGGCTCTCGAAAAAGATCCGCGACTGCGATACCAGCATGCTGCGGAAATGCGCGCTGACTTTCAGCGCTTGAAGCGCGACACGGAAACCAGCCGTTCGGCGATTTTTTCCGCAGTGGCCGCACAGAGAGACTCTAGCGCGTCCGTTCCGGTAACTTCCCAGCGGGGAACGTCCACTTCCGGCGTCGCGGCTTCCTCCGATTCAGAAATCGCGGTCGGTCTTCTGGCTCGTCACAAGAAGGCATTTTTTGCAGCAAGTGCGGTCGCAGTTTTGGCGATCGCGGGTTTGAGTTTCGGCGCGTACCGCTGGCTTGTGCCTGGTTCCGGCTCCGCCATTGACTCGCTCGCGGTGCTGCCCTTCGCCAACGTCACTGCCGATCCAAACTCGGAGTATTTGAGCGATGGATTGACGGAAAGCCTCATCAGCAGTCTTTCGCAATTACCAAATCTGGCTGTGCGTCCTCGCAGCTCTGTTTTTCACTACAAAGCCAAGGATGTTGACCCGCAAAAAGCTGCGAGCGAATTGAAGGTCGGGGCCATTGTGACGGGGAGGGTGACGCAGCGCGGCGATTCGCTACTCATCAGCGCCGAGCTAACCGACGTGCGCACGAACCGCAACCTGTGGAGCGAGCAATTCGACCGCAAGCTATCCGATGCACTGACTGTGCAGCGGGAGATCGCCGGAGAAATCTCGACGCGGTTGCGGTAGCAACTGACCGGTGAGCAGAAGGCAAAACTCAGCAAGGGCGGCACGACGGATCCCGAAGCCTACCAGCTCTATCTAAAAGGACGCTACTCTTGGGACAAGCGTACTCCCGAGGCGCTCGATAAGTCGAAGGGCTTTTTCCAACAAGCCGTCGATAAGGATCCTGGCTATGCGCTCGCTTACTTAGGACTCGCGGAATACTACGGTGTGATCTCCGACTACGCGCCTATTCCCGCCCGCGAAGCGATACCGAAGTCAGAGATTTACGCCAAGAAGGCCCTTGCGATTGACGATACCCTGGCCGAGGCACACGCGGTACTTGGCATTGACTACGACAGCGACTGGGAATGGGCCGCGGCTGGACGAGAATTTGAGCGCGCCCTTGAACTGAATCCGAACATCTCTCGCACCCACGTCTTGTACGGCCTCCATTTCAGCTATCTGGGAAACAACGAGCAGGCGCTCGTGCACTTTAGGCGCGCGGTGGAGCTCGATCCTCTCAACCTAAACGCGACTCAAAATTTGGCGATGGAGTATCTTTCTAACAAACAGTTGGACCAGGCGATCGAGTTTGAGAAAAAGAACCTGGAAATTGACCCCAACTATGCCAAATCCCATTTCAATCTATCCGTCTACTACCGCGGCGCGGGAAAATACGACCTTTGGCTCGAGGAATGGGAAAAGGAGGCGCGGCTCAATAACGATCCGGACGACCTAGCGCGCGTGGAAACCGCCAAGCGCGAGTATCCTAAGTCTGGGTTTCGCGGGGCCTGGAAACATGTTGTGGCCCTCGAAGAAGAACAGGCCAAGCGAATCTACATTGATCCGGCAGCTATCGCAGCAGACCATGCCATTCTGGGTGAGAAAGACCAGGCGTTTGCCTGGCTGGAAAAAGCGTATGCGGAAAAGAGCGGCTTTTTGCCGAATATCAAGTCCGTTCCGGACTTCGATTCTCTGCATTCCGATCTGCGCTACGCGAACCTGCTGAAGCGCATGGGGTTGCCGCCGTAGAATCCTTGGCGGGCTCCTGAAATATCGTGTCAATCGTCATTCCGAGCGAAGCGAGGAATCTGCTTATTGCTAAAAGCCAATCAAAAAGCAGATTCCTCCGGCAAGCCCTGCCGTCGGAAAGGCAATTTCTTTTCAGTAGCTTGCTAGATTTCGAGGAACTGCACGATGCGGCGAAGAACCTTGGCGTACATGGCAGGCGTGACGCGGCCGGTTTGCGTGTTTTGCTGGCTGGGGTGATAGACACCAAACAATCGCGGTAAGCCAGGAGCGACTTGCGCCTCCGCACCGTGGGCAAATTGGAAGAGCGCGCGCGAGGTAATCACGCCACGCCGCTTCAAGATTTCGAGGTACGCATCCCAGGCAATCTTCCCGAGCGCTAGGACAGCTTTTGGTTTCAAGATCTCCATCTCGCGCTCGAGGTAGCCGCGGCAGTTCGCAATTTCTTCGGGGAGCGGCTTATTGTCGGGCGGGGCGCATCGGCATGTCGCGCTGATATACGCGTCTTTCAGCCGCAATCCATCGTCGTGGTCCAGGGAAGTGGACTGATTCGCGAAGCCTGCTTTGTGCAGCGCCGCGTACAAGAAATCGCCCGAGCGATCTCCAGTAAACATGCGCCCCGTGCGGTTTGCTCCGTGCGCTGCTGGTGCAAGACCCAGAATGAGCAGTTGCGCGCTGGAATCCCCGAATCCAGGAACCGGCTTGCCCCAGTAGGTCCAATCTCGAAACGCCCGCCGCTTTTCTCGCGCCACTTTTTCGCGATGATGCACTAGCCGCGGACATTTCCGGCAAGTTTCGATTTCTTCGCTCAGAATGCCAAGCAAATCCAGGTTGTCCGGCATCGCGCTACGGCCTCTTGCGAGCCAGGATTTGATTCACTTCGGCGAAAGGCACGGCTCCGTCATGCAAACACGAATACGTTCCTGCTTCCATCAATTCTTTTCCTATACGGCGGAGCAGGCCAAGAGTCGCTCGCATCGCCGAGGAGCCGGTGCTGGCCCGCGCCACGCCCAATTTTTCCAACTCGCGGAGCGAAGGACACCCCGGGCTCACGAGAATATTCAACGGCCCCTCGAGTGCGCGCACCAACTCTGCAATCGTTTCACGGTCCTGCACCCCCGGCGCGAAAAGGCAGTCCGCGCCGGCATGACGATAAGCACGCAGCCGATCTACAGTTCGAGCGAAGCGCGTTTCAACGGGTCCGATGGGCATCAGATAGATATCCGTGCGCGCATTCAAGACGAGCGGAACGCCTAACGAGGAAGCAGTCTCCCGGATCGCCTGGATCTTCTGCACCTGGAGCGCCACGTTGACCTGCGAGCTCTCGTCGTCGCCGGTCACATCCTCGAGGTTCATGCCGATAGCCCCCGCGGCGATCAGCGCTTTTGCAGTTTCGCTCATGGCTTGAACAGTTGTGCCGTAGCCTGCTTCCATATCAGCGGTCACCGGAACGCGAACGGCGCGCGCAATTCGTGCCACGACTTCCAGCATCTGCTCTCTTGACACGCGCTGGCCGTCCGGATATCCGAGTGAGAAAGCAATCCCGGCGCTGGTGGTCGCAATGGCGGGATAACCCAGCTCTTCCAAAATTCTCGCGCTGGCCACGTCCCAGGCATTGGGGAGCACCAGGATACGCGGTCCGCGATGCAGCTTCCGGAATCGCTCGGCCTTCTTGGCTTGCACTCGCGCGTCCATCGGGAACCTCCAAGGGAAAGATGCGAGAATGTCAAAATTCAAAGCCTAGAGTTTGTCCGCGCCAGGCGAAACGGCCAAATTGGAGAGGCATTTCGTCCACTGGTTTCCTGGGAATTCATCGATTGGCGCAGGGAATCGTTCCTTCACATTGCTTTCAAAACTTCCGCCAGAACTACAGCCTGGTTGTGTTCTTTGTCTTTTGCGCTAAAAAGGAGCGTCAATGCACCGTGCTCTTTTTCGATTTTCTTCAATTCCGCGAGCAGTTCTTTTTTTTGTTTCAATTCGGCGCGATAGCTCTTTTGAAACTCCGGCCATTTCTCCACGTCATGACAAAAAGATTTGCGTAGCGCGTCGCTGGGAGCAACCTCCTTCATCCACAAATCAATCTTCGCCGCTTCTTTTGTCATGCCTCGCGGCCATAAGCGGTCCACCAGCACGCGCCCGCCGTCTTCCTTCGCCGGTTTGTCGTAGACTCTTTTGATTTGCAACATCACTTGCTTCGCTGCAAAATCGCCAAGACTTCGTCGTGAATCTTTCCGTTCGTGCTGATCAGTTGTCCTGTATAAATCGTTCGCTCGCCGCGCACGTTTGTCGAACGGCCCCCGGCTTCCTCGACCATGATTCCAAGCGGCGCGAGGTCCCACGGTTTCGAGGTCCAATCGAGCGCCACCTCGATCGCGCCCTCTGCCACCAACATGTGTTGCCAGAATCCGCCGAACGACCGGCTGTTGCGCGCAGCATCCAGCAGGGCGCGGATTTTCGCCTGATCGTGGGCATTCTTGCTGGGGCCCGTTCCTGTCGTAAATACCATTGCCTTGCCGAGGCTGGTAACGTTCGATACATGGAGCCGTTTTCCATCGCGGTACGCGCCTTCGCCGCGATACGCCCACCACCGCGAATGCAGGCCGGGAGCGCTCACCATCGCGGCAACGATTTCGCCATTGGACTCAATTCCCATCAGCGTGCCGAACGTCGGGATGCCGCGCGAAAACTCTTCCGTCCCGTCAATCGGATCAATGATCATCCTCGCACGCCCTGACTTGCTTGCCGCGTTCGAATCGCCGCCACCCATCTCTTCGCCCAGTACATCCAGCGCCCGTCCGCTCGCCGCCACTTTTCCGCGCGCCATCTCTTCCACAGCGCGATCCACTTGCGTTACTGCTGTTCCGTCGCCTTTTCTGTCAATCCGCAAATCGCCCGTTCGAAAATATCGCATGGCGATCGCGTCCGCCTCCTCCGCGATCGCCTTCAGCAAACTCCCGTACATTTCCCCGTATCCCATCGCTTCTCCGGATTTGACTCTCTTACCCCACACCCCTAGCATACAAAGTTATCGAAATGTCTGCTCAGGCCAACACGGGAACCATGCTCGACCGCATTCTCGAAGCGCGGCGCGCCGAGGTGGACCATCGCAAACGCGTCCTTCCAGAAACGGCCCTGAAGTATGGCGTGAAAGCGGCCACGCCGCTCCGCAGTTTTTCGGCCGCTCTCGAGCGTGATGGCCTCAATGTGCTTGCCGAACTCAAGCCGGCCTCGCCTTCGCGCGGTGTCATTCGCGATCCCTTTGATCCCGTCGCCTTGGCGCAATCTCTTGAGGCCGCTGGCGCCTCCGCGCTTTCCGTACTCACCGAAACGGAATTCTTCCGCGGCTCCTTGAAAAATCTCCGCGATGCTCGCAAAGCGATTCGACTCCCCGTACTCCGCAAAGACTTCATCTTCGACCCCTGGCAGGTATGGGAAACGCGAGCCAACGACGCCGACAGTTTTCTTCTCATTGTCGCTGTGCTTGAGGATGACCTTCTTCGTGATCTCATCGCTCTCGGGCAAGAACTTGGAATGGAGCCTTTGGTCGAAGCGCACACGAATCCCGAACTCGATCGAGCCCTGGCCGCTGGCGCGCGCATCATTGGCGTAAACAATCGCGACCTCAAGACGCTCACGACTCGCGTCGAGACTTCGTTCGAACTGATTGGCCGCATCCCGGACGATTGCATCGCCGTCAGCGAATCCGGCCTCCGCACCCACGACGATCTCGCCAGGCTTCGCGCTGCCGGGTTCGACGCCTTCCTCGTCGGCACGCAACTGATGCTTTCCCCCGACCCCGCCGCTGCGCTGACTGCACTTCTAACCACCAGCCCGGAAGCCAAGTAGGTGCCATGGTCCGCGTCAAAATCTGCGGCATCACCAACGCCGCCGACGCTCTCGCCGCTGTGGGTGCCGGCGCCAATCTCCTCGGCTTCAATTTCTATGAAAAGAGCGCGCGCTTTCTCACACAGCGCGCAGCCGCAAAGATCCGCACGCAGCTTCCGAAGAACGTCGAAATCGTTGGAATTTTCGTGAACAAACCGGCGGCTGACGTCGCCGCGCTGTGCCGTACGTTGAAGCTTTACGCAGCGCAGCTTCACGGCGACGAACCCCCCGAAGCCGTCGCCGAGCTCGGTCGCAGCGTCCCAGTCATCAAAGCGTTCCGCGTCGAGCCGGACTTTCCCCTGAAGACCCTCGACGAGTATCGCGACGTTTTTGCCTTCTTGTTTGACGCTGCCTATACAGGCCAATATGGTGGCACGGGCCGCACCACGGATTGGGATGTCGCCCGGCGTGCCGCGAAGGACCACCGGATTATTCTCGCTGGTGGCCTGAAGATCGAAAACGTGGCTGTGGCCGTCCGCATCGTTCGTCCTTACGGTATTGATGTCGCCAGCGGTGTAGAATCGAAGCCCGGGAAAAAAGATCACGGGCGGCTGCGCGAATTCATTCAGGAAGTCCGCCGCGCCGAACGCAAGTAGAGGACTCGAATCGAAAATTCGAAATTGAACGTGAGCTCCATTCTTCAATCACCGACGACAGCGCCGGGCCGTTTTGGCCCTTACGGCGGCCGGTACGTTCCGGAAACGCTGATGGTGCCGCTCTTCGAGCTCGAACGCGCGTACGAAGAAGCGAAATCAGATGCAAAGTTTCAGGCCCAGCTCCAGGACCTTCTGAAAAATTTCGCCGGCCGTCCCACGCCTCTGCAATTTGCCTCGCGCCTTACCGAAAAACTGGGCGGCCCCCGCATCTACCTCAAGCGCGAAGATCTGCTTCACACCGGCGCGCACAAAATCAACAACGCCATTGGCCAGGGCCTCCTAGCAAAAAAAATGGGCAAGCCACGGATCGTCGCCGAAACCGGCGCGGGGCAGCACGGCGTCGCATCCGCGACTGTCGCAGCGCATCTCGGCCTCGAATGCGTCGTCTACATGGGCACGGAAGACATGGCCCGCCAGGCGCTCAATGTTTCGCGCATGCGCATGCTCGGCGCGCAAGTCGCCGGCGTGGATTCCGGCAGCCGCACTCTAAAAGACGCCATCAACGAAGCCATGCGCGACTGGGTCACCAATGTCCGCAGCACACACTATCTCCTCGGCTCCGTTCTCGGCGCGCATCCCTATCCAACGATGGTTCGCAATTTTCAGTCCGTCATCGGTCGCGAAGCCCGCGAGCAAATCCTCGCTGCGGAAAAGCGCCTGCCGACGCATCTTTTCGCTTGCGTCGGTGGCGGTTCGAACGCCATCGGCCTGTTCCACCAATTCCTTCGCGATGCGGAAGTGAAAATGATCGGCATCGAAGCTGGCGGCCGTGGCGGCCAGCTCGGCGAACACGCCGCGCGTCTTGCCGCGCACCAGGGCTTCAGCGGTGCGCGCCCTGGCGTTCTCCAGGGCACTTACACGTACGTTTTGCAGAACGAAGATGGCCAGATCGCCACAACGCATTCCATCTCCGCCGGCCTCGACTATCCCGCCATCGGCCCCGAGCACGCCTGGCTCGCCGACCAGCACCGCGCCGAGTACTCCGCCGTCTCCGATCAAGCCGCTCTCGACGCCGCGCGTCTGCTCTCCCGCATCGAAGGCATCATTCCCGCGCTCGAATCCGCCCACGCCATCGCTGGCCTCATCGAACGCATTCCCAATATGAGCAAAGCTGACCTGGTCATCCTCAACCTTTCCGGCCGCGGCGACAAGGACATGGACACTTACTCCCGCCTGCTCTAAGCTCTAGTCTTTCTCAAAAACTTATGTCTGGCGAAACCTCCAAGTCGACTCGCATCTCCAAACGTTTTGCCGACCTGCGTGCCTCCAGCGAACTCGGAATCGTCGCCTACATCACCGCGGGCGATCCCTCGCTTGAAGCCACGCTGAAATTCGTCCTCGCGCTTGCCGAAGCCGGCGCCGACGTCATTGAGCTCGGCGTGCCCTTCAGCGATCCCCTCGCCGACGGCCCCACCATTCAGCGCGCCTCTGAGCGCGCTCTGAAATCCGGCACGACGCTCGCCGGTGTCCTGAATCTTGTTCGCCGTATCCGCCAATCCTCCCAAGTTCCGCTTATCCTCTTCAGCTACTACAATCCCATCCTCCAAATGGGCCTGGAAAAATTCGCATCAACTGCCGCATCTGCCGGCGCCGATGGCGTCCTCACCACCGACCTCACTCCCGAAGAATCCGCCGACTATCGCCACATTCTCGCCGCTCACCATCTCGACACCATCTTCCTCGGCGCGCCCACATCCACGGACGAGCGCCTCGCGAAAATTGCCGCCTGCTCCTCCGGCTTTCTCTACCTCATCTCCCGCACCGGCGTCACCGGCGCCAAAGACGCTCTGCCCGATGATCTGCCTTCTCTTTTGCGACGCGCCCGTAGCGTCACGCATCTTCCTCTTGCCGTCGGCTTCGGCATCTCGCTGCCCGGCCACGTTTCTGTTCTTGGCGGCCTCGCCGACGCCGCCGCCATCGGCTCAGCCCTCGTTTCCGAAATCGAAAAAGCGTCATCCATCGATGCCGCCGCTTCTGCCCTCGCCGAAAGAATTCGCCCGCTCAAGGATGCTGCCCGCCACGGCCTCTCCCGCCGCGAGGTCGCCCCATGAAGACCATGCCCCGCCTTCATCACCAACTGGTTTTCTTTCGACTTTCAACTTTCAACTTTCAACCGTTGGCCGTTACCGACCGTCGATGGCGAGGAACTCTGCTATGAACCTCAGCGACTGGCGCCGCCGCATCGACGAAATCGACAAGAAACTCGTAGAACTCTTGAACGCGCGCTCACATTGCGCGCTTGAAATCGGCAAACTGAAGCAAGCGGCGAAAATTCCGCTCTATCAACCGGACCGCGAAAATGAAGTCCTCGCGAACGCCGAGAGCAACAATTCCGGCCCGCTGACCGATGCCGCGATTCGCCGTCTTTTCGAACGCATCATTGACGAAGCCCGCGCCGCGGAACGCGACGCCATGCATTCCAGCGGCGGCACGGAGAAAAGCGAGAAATAGAACCGGCCATTTTTCGGTCACTACCGGAAAGGTCCAGGAGAGCAGGCAACGCCCATGGTCATCGTGATGCAAGAAGGGGCCACCGACGCCCAAATCCAGCATGTCATCGACCGCCTCGTCGCCAGCGGCTTCAACGTTCATCGCTCCACCGGTGAATCGCACACCGTTCTCGGCGCTGTCGGCGTCCACCGCGATTTCGATCATCGCGATTTCGAATTGCTCGAAGGCGTGCGCGAAGTCATGCGCATCACGCAACCCTTCAAGCTCGCTAGCCGCCAATTCAAGCCGGAAGGCACTATCGTCGATCTCGGCCGCAGTGTAAAAATCGGCGGCCCGGAAGTTGTCGTCGCCGCCGGCCCCTGCTCCGTCGAATCCCCCGAACAAATCTTTTCCATCGCCGAAAGTGTCGCTAAAGCCGGCGCAAAAATCCTGCGCGGCGGCGCCTTCAAACCGCGCACATCGCCCTACGCGTTCCAGGGCATGGGCGAGCCCGGTCTCAAGCTCATGCGCGAAGCTGCCGACAAGTTCGGCCTCTTCACCATCAGCGAAGTGATGGATGCCTCGCAGATTCAGATGATGCTGGGTTACGTGGACATCTTCCAGGTCGGTGCGCGCAACATGCAAAACTACTTTCTCCTCCGCGCCCTCGGCGAAGTCCGCAAACCCGTTCTTTTAAAGCGTGGCATGTCCGCCACCATGGAAGAACTGCTGATGAGCGCCGAATACATCCTCGCTGGCGGCAATTTCAACGTCATTCTCTGCGAGCGCGGCATCCGCACCTTCGAAACCTACACGCGCAACACGTTCGATATCGCCGCTATCCCCGTTATCAAAAAGCTTTCACACCTGCCCATGCTCGCCGACCCCTCGCATGGCACCGGACGCCGCGACAAAGTGCCGCCCATGGCCCGCGCCGCTGTCGCTGCCGGCGCCGACGGCCTCCTCATTGAGGTCCACAACGATCCCGACCACGCCCTCTCCGATGGCGCGCAATCCCTCGAACCCAACTCTTTCACTCAGCTCATGGCCGAGCTCCGCATCATTGCCCCCGCCATCGGCCGCCGCATCGCCTGACCCATGCCGGCCGGCCACCTCATCTCGGGTGTTACCATCCTCGGCAGTCGTAGCACGGCCACTCCTGGCTGTGCTCTTTTCTGCTGCCATTTTTTTCTCTGCGAATCTCTGAGCGCTCAGTGTCTCTGCGTTATCTTTTCGTTTTCTTCTCTCTTTCTTTCAACTTTCAGCTTTCAACTTTCAACCCTCAATTCACGATGAACTCTCACCTCATCAACCGCGCCTCAATACTCGGCACCGGCCTCATCGGCGGCTCCTTCGCCCTCGCGCTCCGCAAGTACGCCACCGATATACACATCTCCGGCTGGGACCGCGCCGAAGTCGTTCGTGAAGCGCACACTCGCGGCGCACTTGACGAAGCATTCTGCGCAGAACTTGCTCCTGCTCTACAAAATACCGACTTAATCTACATCGCACTTCCCATCGCCGCGACCCTCGATCTTCTTTCGGAAGTTGCGCGCCACGCCCCAGCTCACGCGCTCGTCACCGATGCGTGCAGCACCAAAGTCCGCATCGTCGAATCCGCGGCAAAATTTTATCCCGCAGCCAACGGACCGCTCTTCCTCGGCGGCCATCCCATGGCCGGCCGGGAACTCTCCGGCATCGCCCATGCTGACGCCGATCTTTTCCGTGGCAACACCTACGCTCTCATCGGCGCGTCTTCTGCTAAAGACGATCCACGCGTCTCCGCCTTCGTGAAAATTCTGGAAAAAGTCGGCGCGCGTCCAGTCTGGCTCGGCGCGCAGCAACACGACTACGCCGTTGGCCTGGCTTCGCATCTCCCGCAGCTCGCGGCGGTCGCCCTCGCCGGCTTTCTCTACGACCATCTCGACGAAAACGGCCTTCCCATTACTCTCGCCGGTCCCGGCCTCCGCGATTCGCTTCGTCTTGCCGGCAGCCCCTATTCCACCTGGCGCGACATCGTTCTCACCAATCAGGAAGTCCTCTCCGCCTCGCTCGATCTCTTCGCCCGCCGTCTCGACGACCTCCGCGAAAAACTTGCCTCCCGCGAGCTCGAATCCGACTTCGACGCCGCCAACGAACTCTACAAGCTCCTCCGCAGCCTGTAGGGGCGCCACCGCGGCAGGCTACGCCTCATTCGCGCCCACCGGCGGCCCGAAAACCTCCTAACTTCAAGAAACAGTTTTAATTCATCTTCATCGATACAGACTTGTCGCTTTGTATATACCTGTACTTCGCTAGCCATGGACAACCCTCTCTCTCAAAGTAGCCTAGACAAAGAGGCAGGCCCGGTGCGCCCGGACCAACCGCCGCCCTCGGAGAGGCTCCTATCTCCGGAATAGTGACGCCTTCCTGCTTCTCTCCCGGATGAAGTAAACTTCCCCTTGCACCCCGGAGCACCGAATGGACAAACGTATGGCCTCCGCCAATGCCGCCATCGCCGACCTCACCGACGGTGCCACCATTCTCATGGGTGGCTTCGGTCTCTGCGGCATCCCGGAGAATCTCATCGCCGCCGTCCGCCGCAAAGGCTCGAAAGACCTCACCATCGTCAGCAATAACGCCGGCGTCGACGATTTCGGCATCGGCCTTCTGCTCCAGCAGCGCCAAGTCAAGAAGATGATCTCCACGTACGTCGGCGAGAACAAACTCTTCGAGCAACTTGTCCTGAGCGGGGAACTGCAGGTGGAGCTAAATCCCCAGGGCACGCTGAGCGAGCGCCTGCGCGCCGGAGGCGCCGGCATCCCCGCCTTCTACACGCCCACGGGATACGGCACCATGGCGGCCGACAACAAAGAAACCCGCGAATTCGACGGCCGCCAGTACGTCCTCGAACGCGCCCTCCGCGGCAATTTCGCGTTCATCAAAGCGTGGAAAGGCGATCGCTGGGGTAATCTCATCTATCGCAAGACCGCCCGCAATTTTAATCCCATGATGGCCACCGCCGCCGATTACGTCATCGCCGAAGTCGAAGAACTCGTCGAGCTTGGCAAGCTCGATCCCAATCAAGTTCATACGCCCGGCATTTTTGTAGACGCGATTTTTCAGGGCCAAAACTATGTCAAGCGCATCGAGCGCCGCACCACCAGAAAGACTTAGGTGGGACGGACATTCTTGCCTGTCCTCCTGTTATTGCTCTTGCTGTTAACCGTAAACTGGTGACTGTGAACTTCTAATGCCGCTAACCGAAGAACAAAAACGCGAACGCATCGCACGCCGCATCGCACTCGAACTCCGCGACGGCTATTACGTCAATCTCGGCATCGGCATGCCCACGCTCGTCGCCAACTACGTCGCAAAAGGCATGGATGTCATCCTGCAATCCGAAAACGGCATGCTCGGAGTCGGTCCCTATCCGTTCGAATCCGAAGTTGATCCCGATCTCATCAATGCCGGAAAAGAAACCGTCACCGAACTTCCCGGCAGCTCCTATTTTTCCTCCGCCGATTCTTTTGCCATGATCCGCGGCGGCCACGTGGACCTCACCGTTCTCGGCGCCCTGCAAGTGGATGAAAAGGGAACTCTCGCCAATTGGGCTATCCCCGGCAAAATGTTAAAAGGCATGGGTGGCGCCATGGACCTCGTCGCCGGAGCCAAGCGCGTCTTCATCGCCATGGAGCACGCCACACGCGACAATAGGCCAAAAATTCTGAAAAAGTGCACCCTCCCCCTCACTGGCGTCGGAGTCGTCGATCACATCGTCACCGAACTCGCCCTCATCGACATTACTCCGGACGGCCTGCTCCTCCGCGAACTCGCTCCCGACGCCACCCTCGAACAAGTGCAATCGCTTACGGAGCCCAAGCTCCTTCTTCCGCCCGGCGGCCCCAAACCCATGCCCACATAACCCGTAGCGCAGACGTTTCGTGGGAAAGAGGAAACGATGCGAAGAAGTTCCCCGATCAAAGGCAAAAGAACAAAGCGTAAACGCCTGAAACTTCCGCCCATCAGCGAAGAAATGAAGCAGTTCTCGGCAATGCTGAGGCAGGAACTGATCACTTGGCCCAATACTACGTCGAGGCCAATGTTTGGTTTTCTCGGTTTCTATCGCCGAGCCAAAATTTTTGCCGCATTGCCCGTCACGCGCGGCAGCAAAACCCCAAATTCGCTTATGTTTAAGATCAAAGCGATACCACAAAATTTGTTGCGGCGTGCCGTCAAGGAGCCACGCATTGATGCGGAAGACAAGTTGCCCGGCGCTCAGTGGTACTCCTTTGAGGTAAATTCAGACGAGGATCTGCGCGGCGCGCTGTGGTGGCTGAATCAGGCTTACGAGCGCGCGAAATAGCGTCACTCTTCCCGCATCTGCACTCGTTCAGACATTTGTTGGGGTGCCGCACCTTGTTTGCCCGAGTCTAATCGAAGCGCCGCTGCTTTTTCCTGTACGCTGCGTTCTTCACCGGCTGAGGTCTGTCGACTGCGAACTGTCGACTGTTGCGTGACTTTAGGGAGAACTGAGGCGGCGGGCCATCGAAAATGAATAGTGAAACCCGGAAAGGAGCGTGATCGCCGTTACCGCATAGACCAGCACGTGATTGACGTACGTCAGCCTGTCATTGGGATACGCCGCGGCAAGAACAACAGTAAAAACAAAAACAATCTGGGAAGCGGTCGTCAGCTTGCCCAGAAAGCTCGGGGGGAACGGCCGATAACCGGAGACAAGCAGGATCACCGCTGCCACCGTCAGAATCAAAATATCGCGGCTGAGCACTAGAATCGTCAGCCACCACGCGAGCTGCTGCTTGAAGGCTAGAATGATAAAGGAAGAGGAGAGCAGGAGCTTGTCTGCAAGGGGATCAAGATAAGCGCCGAGAGCGGAGCGCTGGTTCAGGCTGCGCGCGAGGAGGCCGTCGATTCCGTCGGAAAGGCCCGCGACGACCAGCACGAGCAGAGCCCACCGGTATTTCTCGTACGACATGAGGATGAGAAACAGCGGCAGAAAGCCAAGCCGGAGAAACGTGATTTGATTGGGTACTGTCCAGATGCGGCCTTGCATCGTGATCAGGATAACGCAGTTCCGGGAAACTCCGTCACGCGAATTGCGCGAGATAGTCGGTGAGCGAGCGGCCAATCTTGCGCGCGAAAAGCTCATCCATCGAGGGGATCGATCCTGAGGGTTCGTCGAGCGAGACGCGTTCAAGACGGTTCATGGGGAAGAAAATCGTGGGGAGGCACATGCGCTCGCCGTCCGGCTCGTTGATCTGGCGAATGAAATGGTCAAAAGAATTAAGGTCGATGCCGCGCATCGTGATTCCGGATGGATTGATAGCGAGGAGCTCGCCCCAGATTTTTTCTTTGGGCGTGTGCAAGCTGACGATAACGATGGAATGTAGGTCCACGGGCGAAACCTCTTCCTGAGGATAGGGTAACGTACTTTGCGCCCCCGCGTGTATGGAATGTGGCTAACTTCCCGGCAGGGAATCCCTGAAATGTAGAAACATCATCACAAAACTGGCCACCACCACGATGCCGGCAAGCCATCCCAGTGCGTAGGCTCGCTTGAATTCCGCAGCATTCATCGGCTCACGGTCGGCGAAAATTTTTCCCAAGAGAAATCCTGCGGCGAGCCCTCCGAAGTGCGCGGCGTTGTCGATCCCGATCGGCAGTATGGCCATGATGACCAGATATCCGATCATCCGGATCATTTGCGCGCGAATCTCACGGGCGTAGCTGCCGCCGCGTCCCATGGTCATCCCCAGCAGTACTCCGATCAAGCCAGCCAACGCCCCGGATGCCCCAATCCCCACACCATATCCGTGGTAGACCTGCAGATTCCATACTGTGCTCACCACAAAGCTGCAAATTCCAGTAAACACATAGATGAAAAGATATCTTGCCGAGCCGTAAATTCGCTCGACCTGCGGGCCGATGTCTACAAAGAAGAGGGAATTCATGCCAAGGTGCAATAGGCCCGCATGGAGAAACATCGGCATCACGAGCCGCCACCATTCTCCGGCAAGAATGGCGATCGATTGGCGGGCGCCAAGCTGGTACAGAACACGCCCGCTCACGCCTGAGAAAAGATTCGGACCACCGCTCCCATGGTTGGTGGCAACCAGGCTCACGCCGAAAAGCAGCAGATTTAGGATGAGAATCAACGTAGTTACGGGAGTTTCGCCGCCAATCGTTTTGCCGAGAGACTTGCCCATGGCGACCAGTGAAAACCGTAAGCTCGTGCCGCACTCGTGGCAGCGCGTTGCGCTGATTCCCACCAGCGCGCCGCAGGCGGGACAGATTTTCGGGCGCGGCCGCTCGTCACCACCGAATAATCCGCGCAGCGCGCTCTTCCATTTTTCCACGCGCATCTGCCATTGATAGGGAACGGGCAATTCTCCTCCTTGCGACTCGCGAACGGCGTTCCTATAATACAGAAGTCGCCGCTGTTCTTCTCAGCGCGGCGAATTTACCGAGGACACTCCACCCATGGACAAATTCGAGGAGTTCGGCAAACGCATCGACGAGGAATTCTCGCGGCTAAAGAGCATCCACAACTTCGGAGACTTTGGGAAACGCGTTGACGAAGAGCTTACGCGCGTGAAGAGTTTCGTGAAAGAAGAGGTCGCGCCGGAAACCGAAAAGCGCACGGCGCAGTTTTTGCGCGAAGTCTCCGAAAAGCTCACCGAGGCGGCCGGTTGGATCGAAGCGCGCAACGCGGCGCGCAATTCGCGGAAGGACCAGAATCCGCCGGGTCCTCAGAATCCCCCAGCCTCATGACGCGAGCGGGCCTTTGAGGATTTTGGGCGAACCAATGGCTGGCCCGCCACGTCCCGCGAAGTCGGCCTTTTTTTCCGGACTTCGTGGCAGCCGGCAGTCGTTGCGTTCGGCTTCCTTTTTTCGCAGCGTACTCTGTGTTTTGTGTGTTCTTTGCGTTTGCTTTTCCGGGTGCGGTTCGCGCAGGCCTGTAATCAGCCGCCGCCAGCCGCCTCCGGCGCAGCCTACAAACACGCCACCGACAACGGAAGAGGCCGCGAAACGTTCGACCGATGTGTCGGAAACTCCGGCGACTGCCGCCGTTCGGAAACACAACACGTCGGCGCTTGCTCCCGTCGGCTACACGGAAGAAGGGAACGCATCGTGGTATGGAGTGCCGTTTCACGGGAGGCGCGCTTCCAACGGCGAGGTCTACGACATGTATAAACTCACGGCGGCGCATCGCACGCTGCCGTTCGAAACGATGGTGCGCGTCACTAATGTCGGCAACGGCAGGTCCACCGTTGTCCGAATCACGGACCGCGGACCTTTTGTGGACAATCGCATCATCGATCTTTCTTTTGCCGCGGCCCGCGAAATTGAGTCGGTTGGACCGGGCGTCGTTTCCGTCCGCGTGGAAGTGCTTTCGCCTGGAATTGATCCCACCTCGGGATTCTTCACCGTACAGGTTGGCGCGTTCCGCGATCGCGCCAATGCTGAACGGCTTCGCGACCGCCTCAACGCGTCCTATTCGCCGATTTTCATTCAGCAATATGATTCTCCCGACGGCGTTTTCTACCGCGTGCGCGTCGGAAAGATTTCCGGCGAGGACGCCGCCCAGCAATTTGGCGAACAACTCCGCGACCGCGAAGGATTCACGCCGATGGTTCTGCGGCTGGATGAAGGCACGCCCGCAGGAGGAACCCAATGAGCGCGAACTGCCTGTTCTGCAAAATCGCCGCGAAGCAAATCCCCTCGAAAATCGTGTACGAAGATCCCGATCTTTTTGCTTTCGAAGACATCAATCCGCAGGCTCCCACGCACATCCTTATTTGTCCGCGTAAACATTTCAAATCTCTTGCCCACGCCGCACCCGAAGATCAAGCGATCCTAGGGAAGTTGCAGCTAGTAGCCGCGCAACTCGCCCGCGAAAGAAATCTTCTCGATGGGTATCGAACCGTTTTGAACAGCGGCGAGGGCGCTGGCCAGACCGTATTCCATTTGCATTTGCATCTGCTCGGCGGCCGCAATTTCCGGTGGCCTCCTGGTTAGGTTCTTTTCAAGAGTTTGTTCTGCTCGGCGCTCCAGCGTAGACTAGCGTCCGTTCTCAGGAGGATCGCATGCACCTGTGGCGCCGCGTTTGTTTCTCGCCAGCATTTCTGACTGCTTTTTGTCTCTTCGCGGTCTTCGCGCCTCCTTCTGCGGCGCAACAACCGGCCACATCCGGAAAAGCTCTCACCGTAGAGCGTATCTACTCCATGCCGAGCCTGAGTGGAAGATTGACGCGCGGGCTCACGTGGACTCCCGACGGGAAGCAGCTCAGCTACTTCGAAACGAAGGGGGCAGGGAAGGAAGCCAAGACTGAACTCTGGGTAATGGATGCCACCAACGGACAGCGTCGGCTTCTCGTTGCGGCGGACAAACTGGAATCGATCCTTCCTGCGGATAGTTCGAAACCCACGCAGGCGACGGGTCTCGGCCGCCGTGCTCCGGCGCAGTATCAGTGGGCGATGGATGGCGCGGGCATTTTGTTTCAAGGCCCGACGGCGCTCGCATGGTTCGACTTGAAATCGCAAGCTTCGCGCACGCTGGTTTCCGGCAAGGCGGCGATTGCCGATCCCAAGATTTCTCCCGATGGAATGTTTGTAAGTTTTGTGCGCGACCATAATCTTTGGCTCGTGAATCTTGCTGACGGTAAAGAGCGCGCAATTACGCAAGGCGGGACCGAAGAGATTCGCAAAGGCGAACTGGACTGGGTCTACCCCGAAGAGCTGGAAATCAAGACCGCGTACTGGTGGTCGCCGGATTCCTCGGCGATTGCTTATCTGGAGATGGACGAGCGCAAAGTTTCGCAATATCCGCTGGTCGATTCTTCTTCTCCGAGTGGGGAAGCGGAGCTGGAGCGCTATCCGGTGGCAGGCGGCGCCAATCCCGTCGTTCGCGTCCTCGTTGTTTCCGTGCGAGGGGGGGAGCCGCGCGCCATGGATATCGGGGCCGAGACCGATATTTATATTCCTCGCGTGAATTGGCTCAGCGATTCAAAGCACATCGCCATCCAGCGTCTCAATCGTGCACAAAACGCTTTGGATCTTTTGATTGCCGATGCCGCAGCAGGCAAGGCACGAACAGCGCTCAGCGAACAGGATCCCAATTGGGTCAATGTCAGCGACGATCTTTATTTCTTTAAGGACGGCGAGCGGTTTCTTTGGTCCAGCGAGCGCACCGGATACCGGCATTTGTATCTCTACGATCTCAACGGCAAGCTGCTCGGACAAATCACCAAAGGCGAATGGGAAGTCACTTCACTCAACACGGTAGAGGAATCGAAGGGTGTGGCGTATTTCACTGCGACGGAAAAGTCTCCAATCGAGCGTCATCTGTATCGCGTGGGTCTCGATGGGAGTGGATTCAGGCGCATTACTAAGGAAGAAGGCACGCATGACGCGGTCCTTGCGGCTAACGCGTCCGCCTTTTATGACACTTACTCTAATACCGTAACTCCGCCACGCCAGGACCTCTGTCGCACGGATGGCTCACGCATCGCGGCGATCAATGAGAACCAAGTGGCGGAACTCGCGGATTACCGTCTCTCGCCGGTGGAATTTCTCACTGTCAAGTCCCGTGATGGCGTGCCGCTCAACGCTAGTATGATCAGGCCTCCGAATTTTGATGCGCAGAAAAAATATCCCGTACTCGTTAGCACGTACGGCGGTCCGCACGCGCAAGTGGTCCGCAACGCGTGGGGCGGGTCCAACTTCCTGTGGCATGAGCTCATGGCGCAGAAGGGGCACATCATCTTCTTGCTGGACAATCGCGGGTCCGCGGGCCGCGGACATATTTTCGAAACGCCGCTGCATTTGCGCCTCGGCGCGCAAGAGCTATCCGATCAACGCGACGGCGTGCAATATCTGAAGTCGCTTCCGTATGTTGATGCGCACCGCATCGGCATCTGGGGATGGAGCTACGGCGGCCACATGACGCTGCATGCGATGTTCGAAGCGGGTGATGATTTCAAAACGGGCTTCGCCGGCGGCCCCGTGACGGACTGGCGCTACTACGATTCCATTTACACCGAGCGCTACCTGGGGCTGCCCCAGAAAAACGAAAAAAACTACCGGGATTCTTCTCCTGTAAAATACGCCTCGCAGCTCAAAGGGAAACTGCTGATCGCCCACGGCACTGGCGACGACAACGTGCACTTCGCCAACACTCTTACTGTCATCAACGAGCTAATCGAAGCCGGGAAGTACGTCGAAGTCCTGGCGTTCCCCGGCCGCGGCCACGGTGTGAGCGACCCGCCTGCGCGCCGCGTCCTGATGCAGCGCGTGACACAATTCTTCCTCGATAACCTTTAACGCGTGGTATGGCCGTCTTCGGCCGTGAGGTTGGTGCTGCGGGCATGGGCACAAAAAGAAGCTGGCAGAGCCATTTGGCTTTGCCCGCACAGAATAATCATTTCTCTGGACAACTTTGGACAGCTTGCTTTTCTAGTGCACTCCGAAATACTCCACGTGCACGGTCCGCCCCAGCCGCGCGTTGAAGAGCAAATACCATCCTGGGTGATGATCGTCGTCATATACGTATACCTGATCGCGGTCCCATTCCCAATCGCGGCAGCGATTCAGGTCGTACGAAGCAACTACCCAATTGGAATTGTCATAGAGCACCACGCGGCGCGTCCGGTAATCGATCCGCCGTGCTACAAAGACGGCTCTGACGTGGTCGTACCGCCCATACGGATAGGCGCGTCCTGGCCGGATGCGATCGTGATCGTCGTCCCAATCCCGGTAGTCGTCGCGGTCCCCGTGCTTGTACCAGCCTTTGTGTTTCCCATTGTCGTGGCGGTCGTCGCGGTCTTCGTGTTTGTCCTGGCCCTTGTGCTTCCCTTTATCGCCATGGTCGTCGCGGCCTTGCCCGGGTGCTGCGGCTGCCAAAGTCCCGGCCAACGCCATGAACAGTGTCCCAGCAATGATTTTGCGCATAAATCTTCTCTCCAAAGATTGCCTTACCCGCCGATCTGCCCTCACCCCATCGTCCGAGCGTCTTCGGTCTGGGCTTTTGAAGCCGGTAAGTGCCTGCCCTATTCTCGTATTTTAGAGACTACTCTTTCCATCATAAAGAATTTCGCGTTCCAAATTAGGTACGCCTCTCCAGCAGATCACTTGGCGCCACAAGTTTCTTGCAATTGAAATGTCTTCTTTCCACACTTGCGCCTTATAATCGCGCCGACCCGGAGGTCGCCGTGTTCAGACAAACGTTTTACTTCGCCCTGCTCGCTGCAAGTTGTGCGTTCTCGCCGAGCGCACCCCACGCGCAACAGGTTTCACAAGATAGTGCCCTTCGAGAAAAAGAGCAGATTCTGTGGCAAAAGTTGGAAGCAACCATCACTGATGTAGATCGCAACCTTGACGGCGTGCTTGCGGTGGCCATCCTCGATCTCTCGACCGGGAAGAAGTATTTGTTTCACGCCGATAAAGTGCTTCCCACGGCCAGCTCAATCAAGATCGCGATCCTGGCCGAGCTATTCCGCCAGGCGCAGCAGGGCAAACTGAAACTCTCGGATCTTTACACTTTGCAGCAGAGCGACCTCGTGGGCGGCAGCGGCATCGCGGAAGCGCTGACTCCCGGCACAACGCGCCTGACGATTCGCGACGTCGCGGCACTGATGATTTCCGTGAGCGACAATTCTGCCACCAACGTCATTATTGACCGTGTTGGGATGGACAATGTGAACGCGCTGCTCGATTCGTTGGGACTGACGCACACTCGTTTGCGACGGAAGATGATGGATTTGAAGGCTGCCGGCGAAGGACGGGAAAACGTCGCTTCGCCTCGCGAGTACATGCTGCTGCTGGAAGCTCTCTATCGCGGCAGAGTGCTGAACAAACAGTTTACGGAGGACTTTTTCAAATTACTCAGCGTTCACAAGGAGAGCTATATCCCGCGGGAATTGCCCGAGGATCTTCGTGTTACGAACAAACCGGGCGAGCTGGAAGGCGTACGCAATGATTCGGGCATTGTCTTTACTGGAAGCCGCCCGTTCGTTATCAGCGTGATGGCGACCTATCTTCGCCGCGAACGGGATGGCGGCGACGCCATTGTTCGAATCTCTACGGCAGCCTACCGCATGTTTGACCGCCTGAGCCGCGCCTCTGAGTACGGGCGGGTGATCTCACCGCACGACACGGGGAATCCCTGAGTCTCTTTTTTGTTCGCGGATCGGCACATGACACCAGTCGCGCCATGTTCTGGAAAGGGGCTTCAGCCAGCCAACTTAAATTTTGGGAGGCGTTCTAGGCGGTAGCCGCTCGAGCCGCAGCTCGCCCCCGTTTGGATTCCCATGCGTGGTGCATCTCCTCGCGCTGCGCAAGGACGTATTTCTTGGCCTCGTCGAGATTCGCGTACACGCGGGTGCCCTTGATCAGGTTACAGGGGCGGCAGCACGCCACCAGGTTGCCCGGATCCCTTTTGCCCTTGCGCGCTCGCGGCACGACGAAATCAACGGACATGACCAGCGCGTTTTCGAAGCTGGCCTTTCCATCCAATCCGCAGTACTGGCAGCAGAATTGGTCGCGTTCCAGGATCTTCAGGCCTTCTGCTTGACTTACCGGCCGGTCCACCAACGACAGGGTCATGATGTTGAATGGCATCGAACACCTCCAAATCGGAAATCCTCTTGCATGGAGGGGATTTGCGACTATCTGAGGGCAGACCATACGGCAGCGTTTGGGGCAAGTCAAGACCGCGGTGCGGATTGTCGGGCCGCCGCGCACGAAGGCACCGCGGATCATCTGGCGTTGGAGGTCGTGCTTGAAGAAAAGTGAGCGGGTCTTGAACAAAAAGATACCTAACGTTGGTCGCGTATTTGCTTTTAGGGCGCCACGATATCTTTTAACTTCGGTTTCACCTGCACCGCGGAGAGGCTTGATGCATCCCAGCCGCCGCCCAGCGCTTTGATTAGCAACACGCTGGTCACGAGTTTCTGGCCTTGAATGACGGCCAGCTCCTGCTCGTTGTTCAGCAGATTCTGCTGGGCGTTCACCACGTCCAGATAACTCACCAGCCCGCCGGTGTACCTGTTGCTGGCGATATCCAGAGTGCGCCGCGCGGCGTCGACGGCCTGCTGCTGCGATTGCTTGGCCTGATTGAGTACGGTCAGACCGGTGATGTCGTCCTGCACCTCGCGGAACGCGTTCAGCACCGTGTCGCGGTAGGAAGCCACACTTGCGTCGTAGCCTGCTTTAGCGAATTGCACCTGCGCCCGCCGCGAGCCGCCGGAGAAAATCGTCTCGGCCACATTCGCGCCCACCGCCCAGAAAGTACTCTGCACGTTTGCAAGTTTGGCAATGTCCGCGGCTTGCCAGCCGCCATTTCCAAAAAGATTCAGCGCTGGATAATACGCCGCCTTCGCAATTCCGATCTGCGCGTTCGCGACAGCCATTTGACGCTCGGCCTCAGCAATGTCCGGCCGGCGCTCCAGCAAATCGGACGGCAGCCCGGCGTCCAGCGTGGGAGGTTCCGCGTTCAATTCCTTACTCGCAATGCGGAAATCCGGCGCTGGTTTTCCGACTAGCACCGAAATGGCGTCTTCAAATTGTTTTCTCTGCTGTTGCAAAAGGATCGCTTGCGTCCGAGTAGTATTCAGCAGGGTTTCTTCCTGCGCGACGTCCAGTCCGGAGGCTACGCCACCTTTGTGCCTCGAATCCACCAGCTGCAAGGCTTTTTGCAGCGTTTCCACGGTACGGTTCAAGATCCCCAACTCGGTGTCGAGCTGCCGCAGGGTGAAGTAATCGCCCGCGAGCTCCGCGCTGATCACCAGCCGCACATTTTCCAGATTGGCCGCAGTCCCCTGGTAAGACGCCTGAGCGGCTTCGATATTCCGCCGACGGCGCCCAAACAAGTCTACTTCGTACCCTACAGTGAACGGCAGAACGTTATTGGTCTGTGACACCGGCGAGTTCACCGGGAAATTGCTGCTCGAAGGACGATTACCGGAGAGCCGCTGGCGTTGTACGCTTGGAGAGGTCGAAAGAGTGGGGAATTGCGTCGCGATTTGCACTGCGGCGGAGGCCCGCGCCTGCTCCAGCCGCGCTGCCGCGACTTTGATGGTTTGGTTTGCGTCGAACGCCTGCTTTTCCAGTGCGCTCAAATCTTCGTCGCGGAAAACGCTCCACCATTCGCCCTTGGCCACGCCATCTTTCGGTGCACTCTCACGCCACGGCCCTGTAACGTCCCATTTGACAGGTACGGGCGCGGTTGCGCGCTGGTACTTCGGACCCACGGTGCAACCGCACGCCACGATACACGCGGCCAAGCCGAACAGCGCGGAGAATCGCATCGCATGGGCCATTATTGTTTTCTTGTCCCCGGTGCAGCGCCCGGAGCCGGAGCGGGCCGACCTGGCGCAGCCGTCATGGCCGTTTCTTTTACGCGAACTTCCTGACCTTCCTCGAGCGAGTCCGCGGGATTCAGCACGATCCAGTCGCTTGCGTCGAGGCCCTGCAGAACTTCGAGCGTGGTACCGTAGTCGCGGCCAATCGTAAGCTGCTTGAGATGCGTTCTATGATTGGCATCCACTGCCACGGCGCGAAGCCCTTCCGAGCGAAACAGCAAAGCATTCACGGGAACGACAAGCCGCGCTCCAGTCACCTTTACCAGCAGATGCGCCTGTGCGTAACCGCCCGGAAGCAACGCGCCATCGTGATTCGGCACATCCACCTCGGTAAGCAAGGTTCTCGTGCCTGGATCAATGGCTTCGGCGGTGCGCACGACTTTGCCCTGGAATTTTTGCCCGGGATATTGCGTGAGCTCCAAGTACGCGCTGAGTCCCGCGTGAATCGAGGGCGCATAGGTTTCAGGGACGCTTACATAAACGCGGAGGGGATCCGTTTGCGCCAGGAAAAAGAGCTGTTGCGAAGCGCCGCCATTGCCGGCGTTGATCAACGTTCCGGTGTCCACGTTCCGCCGCGTAATCACGCCTGCAAACGGTGCATAAATATGCTTGAACGATTCGAGTTCTTCGAGCCGCCTCACATTGGCTTCTGAAGATTGCACGGTGGCCTTTTTGGCCTCGAAATCGCCGGTGGCGTTATCTACTTCCTGTTTGCTCACACCATCTGTCTTGATGAGCTCGCCATATCGAGTCGCCGTGATTTCAGAGAGGCGGGCGTTCGCCTTTGCGGTGTTAAGATCGGCGCGGGCTTGCATAAGCTGCTGATCCACTTCGGGGGTGTCAATGTCCGCCAGCAATTCCCCTTGCCGAACCCGGCTGCCGATGTCGCGGTACCATTTTTTCAAATAGCCACTTGTGCGCGCGTAGATTGGCGACTCGACGTACGCTTGCATCGTGCCGGGAAGGACGAGATCCTCCTCTCCCGATTCGGTTGCCGGATGAAATACGGCTACGGTAGGGATCGCCAGCGCTTCCGTTTCCTTCGCGAGGGCTTGATACTGCGTCCGGCGCTGGAACAACGTCAACCCGCCAAGGGCTACCAGCACCGTGACCACGAGGAAGAGAATTATGAAGAGCCGGCCGCCCTTCTTGTGCGAATGCTCGTGATACTCAGGCTCCATCTGGACTCCGCCTTCCATCATCCCCTAATCTTGCTCTTTGCTTCCATGTTGAACAATCTCAAATCGTCGCAGCCGCTGGTGAACCGCCTTGTGCTGCTTTCCGCTGTCTTCGTCCGTGAATTAATGAGAAAACACAAGGCACAAAGAAGAGCGTCGCAAATGTGGCAAAAAATAAGCCGCCGATTACGGCGCGTCCAAGGGGCGCGTTTTGCTCACCACCTTCTCCGAGGCCCACGGCCATCGGCACCATACCTATGATCATGGCCAGGGCAGTCATGAGCACCGGGCGGATGCGTACGAAGCCCGCTTCGATAGCAGCATCGCGGGCGTTTTTACCTTCGTCCATCTGCTCGCGAGCGAACGAAACCATCAGGATGCTGTTGGCAGTCGCTACGCCCATGCACATGATCGCGCCCGTCAGCGAAGGCACATTCAGCGTGGTGTGGGTAAGCAGCAGCGTCCAGCAGATGCCCGCAAGGGCGCCGGGCAATGCCGTAATAATGATGAAGGGATCAAGCCACGACTGGAAATTCACGACAATCAGCAGGTACGCGAGCACGATGGCTCCGAGCAGTCCAATTGCGAGACCTGCGAAGGAACTCTTCATGGTTTGGACCTGGCCGCGAGTGACAATGTGGCTGCCTCTTGGCAAATCCTTCTCAATGGCTTGCACACGCTTTTCCACTTCGTCAGCGACGCCGCCGAGGTCGCGGCCTTCCACCGCCGCGTACACATTGATCATCGGCTGCGTCGTGTAGTGCGAAATTTCGGCTGGCCGTGCCGTTGAGCGTGTTTGCACAAGATTCCCAAGTATTTGAGGCGCGGCTCCGGGATAACTTCCGCTGATCGGAGTGTTCTGGAGTGCCTGGTAGGAATCCACGCGATACTGCGGCTCCTGCACTGCGACGCTGTATTCCACGCCGTTCTTGGGGTCGAGCCAGAAAGCGGGATTGGTCTGAAAGCTGGAGCTGAGAGAGACCAATACGTTCTGCGCTACGTCACGAGACTGCATGCCAATCGACTGGGCGCGTGGCCGGTTGATTTCCATAAATAGCGTGGGATTGTCAAAGGCCTGCTGCACGTGCACGTCCACTGCACCGGGAATGTGGCGAAACTGGTTAGCGAGCCTTTCGCCGATCAAATAATTCCCGCGCTGGTTCATGCCGGTCACTTCCACATCAATGGGTGCTGGAGTTCCGAAATTCAAAATCTGCGTGACGATATCGGCCGGCTGAAAGAAAAATTGCACGCCCGGGAAACGCTGGGGGAGTTTTTGACGCAAGTCGTTGATGTACATGGGTGTCGGCTTGCCGCGCACTTCTTTCAGTTGAACCAGGATTTCCGCATCGGAGCTCCCGATCGTGCCCGCGTTGCTGTAGGTAAGATTGATGCCGCTGTAGGGCAGGCCGATGTTGTCGAGAACCGTGGTCAGCTCGTCTTTTGGAATGGTTTCGCGGATGACGCCATTGACCTGGTCGGCCAGACGCGCCGTTTCTTCAATACGCAGACCCGTGCGAGCTCTCATATGCAAACGGATCTGACCGGCATCCACTTTGGGAAAAAAATCGCGCCCGAGAACGCCGATAAGCAAGAGAGAAAAACCGCAAAACGCAAGAAAGCTTGCGGCGAAGAGCCTGGGCGAATGGAGCGCAGTGCGCAAAGCCCTCCGATACCCCTCACGGAATCTTTCAAAACCCTTTTCAAAGCCCTGCTGATAGCGCCGGAAAAAGCCCATCTTCTCCCCGATGTGATCCTCGGCCTGATATTCGTCCTCGGAACTCAAGAGATACATTGCCAGCGTCGGTACGATCGTCCGCGACCACATATAGGAAGCCAGCATCGCAAAACTCACCGCCTCCGCGAGCGGCACAAACAGAAACCGGGCAACTCCCGACAGGAAGAACATCGGGATGAACACGATACAAATGCAGAGCGTGGAGACAAAAGCGGGCACGGCAATCTGTTGAGCGCCGTCCAGGATCGCTTGAACGGTTTCCTTGCCCATCGCTAGGTTGCGATTGATGTTTTCAATTTCGACGGTAGCGTCATCCACCAGAATGCCGACGGCGAGCGCGAGACCGCCCAGCGTCATGATGTTGATGGTCTGGCCGAGTGCGCTGAGGCAGAGAATGCTGACAAGAATCGACAATGGGATTGAGATGGCAATGATCAGAGTGCTCTTCCAATTGCCGAGGAAGAGCAAAATCATAATCGCCGTGAGGCACGCAGCGATGATCGCCTCGCGGATGACCCCCTGGATGGAAGCGCGGACGTACAGCGACTGGTCGAAAAAGGTGGAGATGTGCAGTCCTTCGGGGAGTGAACCCTTGTTGTAGTCGAGCATTTTCTTTACTCGGTCGACGATATCAAGGGTCGAAGCACCGCCAGTTTTGTAGATACTCATGAGCACGCCGCGCTGGCCATTGGACAAAACGATGTTTGTCTGCGGAGAAAAGCCGTCGCGGACGTGAGCGATGTCCTTCATGTAAATCGTTGCGCCATTGACGGTCTTTACCGGCAAATCGTTGAGTTCGTCAACGGTTTGCGGACTGCCATTCATTTCGACGACGTACTCTAGCGGGCCCAGTTTCGCCGTTCCCGTGGGCAGGATCAGGTTTTGGGCATTCACGGCGTTGACAACATCAACCGCAGAAAGTCCCTTCGACTGGAGGGCCTTGGTATCAATATCGACGCTCACGACGCGCTGCTTGCCGCCATAGGGAAAAGGCGTTGCGGCGCCGGGAACCGTGGCGAGCTGGGTGCGGATGAAATTGTTGCCGTAATCGAAGAGTTGCTGCTCGCTAAGGGTGTCACTGGTTAGGCCAATCTGAATGACCGGCACGGTCGAAGCTGAATAGATAATCACCAGTGGCGGAGTGGTGCCCGGCGGCAGGAATCGCAGAAATGTCTGCGAGATGGCTCCTGCCTGTGCGAGCGCCGTCTGGATGTTTGCGCCGGGCTGGAAGTAGACTTTAATGACTGCGATCCCGTTCAGCGATTGCGATTCGATGTGCTCAACGTCGTTGACCAGCGTGGTGATACCGCGCTCGACGTTGGAGGTGATGCGCTGCTCCATTTCCTGGGGTTGCAGGCCGTTGTAGGTCCAGACGAGACTAATGACCGGAATGTTGATATCAGGAAAGATGTCGACCGGGGTTCGGAGGAGCACAACCGGCGTCAGCAGAATAATCACGAGCGCCATCACGACAAATGTGTATGGCCTCGCCAGCGCTAGTCGAACAATCCACATTGGGTGTTACTTCATTCCTTTGCGCCGGGTCGGCGATCCGTGATGCGTGAGCGCATGCCGGCGGACTCCCGTCTCGCGATTCTACTTAGATTCGCGATGGCGTTTCTTTGGGTACGGTCATGGGTTGAATGCAAAGCCTCCTGGAGCGCTTGCCCGAATGTCCGGCTTCTTGACTTCGCACGGAAGTAAGGCACAAATTCGAAAGCTCAGATGCTCCGGAACCTAAATCTCGCAAATTGTATCGGTAGCGCGCCCCATCGGAAGGTGCCTCTCATTTCCAACCCGATTGGATGCCGCCATTCTGGCACAGGGTACGGGTATAGCTCCATCCAATTTGGACTCTGAATCGGTATGAATGGAAGGCGAAGAAGCGGAGGAATTGGGAACGAACTTCGAAGTTGTCGCTACTTGTGAGTCATGGTAAAGACGCCGTCCCATCCTGAGGATGGCTCGTCGAAGAGATAGTCCTGGCAACGTTTCCAGTAGGTGCGCGAAGGGCCTTCGTCGGGCCACTTATCGAGAATAATCTGAAATGTTTTCTGCGCTTCCGCCCACGCGCGCTTGCGGTAGAGCTCGCGAGCTTGCTGGAAGAGAGAAATGCGCGCGCGCACATCTTCCGCGGTGCCGTAGACTGAATTCTGCCCCGCGCGGCCGATGAGCTCGTAGATTGTCACGGGTTGTAGCTTGCCTTTTACGCGGATCAGGTCCAATTCGCGGAAGACAAAGCCATCATCCTTGGTCGCAGCATAGGTCGTTTCATTGACCAGAATGTGCGTACCGTAATCTTTGTTGAGCCCTTCGAGGCGGGAGGAGAGATTCACGGTGTCGCCGAGAGCGGTGTATCCGTAGCGCAAGGCCGAGCCCATGTTACCGACGCTGGCGACGCCAGTGTTCAGGCCGATGCCGATGTCGAGGTGTGGTTTGCCTTCGGCTTCCCACTTTTTTTGCATCTCGCGCACGCGATCCATCATTTTCAACCCTGTATTGCAGCCCCTGGCGGCGTGCCCCGGCTCTTCGAACGGTGCGCCCCAGAACGCCATCACCGCATCGCCGATGTATTTATCGAGGGTGCCGTGGTGTTCGAAAACGAGGCCGGTCATGTCCGAGAGATATTGGTTGAGGAAGAGTGCCAGCTCCTGGGCGTCTAATTTTTCTGAAATAGTGGTGAACCCGCGGATGTCGCTGAACATCACTGTGATGTCGGTTTTCTTCGGCTCGACAAGCTGAGGATTAACAAGCAGGCGCCGTATCACTTCGGGGCTGAGGTACTGGCCGAAGGCGGTGCGCACACGGCGTTTTTCTTTTTCTTCGAACAGCGAGCGGTATAGGGAGACGAGGAGAACATTTGTGGAGAGTGTCAGCGCCGGGACGAGCAAATTGAGCCACCAACCATGCAGAAAGGCCCAAAAATTTATCAGGATCACGGGTAAGAGCAGTGAAACACCGAACCACATCCAGCGCGGTGAAACCAGCGCCATCCAAATCCCGAGTGGAATCCCAAAAAAAAGAATTAGAAGCATATCCGTAAGTGCCTGGCGGAAACCGTACTTCAGAAACCGCTGATTCAAAATGTTGTCAATCACATTGGCATGAATCTCGACGCCAGGATAAGTCGTGCCGCCGTAGGGAGTGCCGCGAAGATCGCCGATGCCTGTGGCAGTGGCTCCGATCAGTACAATCTTTCCTTGAAAAGCGCCGGGAGGGAAAGTTTTCTGGAGAACATCGACGATGGAATAGTGCGTGAACGTGCTGGCGGGCCCTTGATAGTTGATCATCATCTGGCCGCGGCCGTCCGGATGAAGAAGCAGCGCTTTGCCAAATCGAATTTCGACGATTCCCTGGGGGCCATAGATCAAATTCGTGTCTTGCGCCGGGGGGCCGAGATAGGCGCGAGCCGTCATGAGATCCAGTGAAGGGTAAATGTCCCATTCGTCGGGATTCTTGGTGCGTCCATAGGGGAGAACCAACGAGGCCCTTCGTACGATTCCGTCCGCATCCGGCGGGGCGTTGAAGAAACCCGTCCAGGAGTAGTCACCGCTGAGAGCTGATGTCAGTTGATCAAGATTGGCCTCGGCGCCTTGGGGCAAGAGATTCGTATTCGCGAAGGCTTCCAGCATCCCGGCCTTTTCCTGGTTTTGAGATTCGGGGTGAAGCGGATGCGCCGGCGGGTACGCGAAAAAGGCAATCTGGTTGGCATAGGCGTCGAGGGCGAAAGCTTCCATTCCCCGGAGGTCGGCATCCGTGAAGAAAAAATAGTTACCGAGGATGACGGGGCCAAAGTTTTGGATCGAAGTCGCGAATTGCTTGTCCGCGTCAAAAGACGCGGCGAGCCGCTGAACTTCCGCGGAAAGTTTGGGGTCGACTGGTTCTCCTCGTTTTCGCCGGGCCTCCAATTCAGCCCATAGAGCGCGAATTGGAGCTGCGGACTGATCCGGTTTGCTGAACGTGATGTCGAACCCCACTACTCTCGCGCCGTCGCCATGCAGAACGTCCAGAGTCTTGGCGAAGTTTGTACGTGGGAAGGGCCAGCGGCCGAGGACTTCCTGGGCACGCTGGTCTATGTCAACAACGACGATCCGCGGATCCGGATGGGAATAGCGCTGAGGTCGGTATCGAAAGCGGGTATCCAGCGTGGCGAGCTCAAGCCGCTGTATAAATTCGAAAATCGGCGTGGGGCGCTCGCCGACAAACGTGAAAACATATAAGAAGAGGGCGAAGATGGTAATCGATAGGCTAAGGAGAAAGGAAACACGATGGCGCCACCACGATTGCAGAAGTTCGTAGAGGCCGAAAACGCCCCGCCGTTGCCAGAACCCCTCTGACGGAGCTGCCATCACGTGTCGAGCGCTACTCGCGAAAGATGAAGTTCAATCGCACGCCTGAGACTTCGATGAGATCGCCGTCGTTGAGCCGCACGGGGCCTTGAATGGGAGACCCATTTATGGTCGGCACTTTGTCGCCCGGACCTAGGTAGTAGCCGTCATCACGCTGATTGATCTGCGCGGCCATTTGTGGCTTGAACCACCCTTTCACCCGAACCGTGGCCATGGCGGATTTTCCGATGACCGTGAGTTTGTTGGTTAAGACATATTCTTTTTGATCCGTTTTTCCATTCAATACGACGAGAGTGGGAACCTTCATGCGACTCCCGGCAAATTGCATGGATTCGCCCATGGCGGAAGTTTGCAGCAGCATTTGGCGCCGTTCTTTGGTGTCCAGGACCATGGTCTCGTTGATGCGTGGCGCGGCGGTCTTGCGCCCGGTGTCCCAGGGAACGGGCGCATCGCCGCTGGTATCCACCTTGATGTGGTGCTTGCCGATATGAATCTTGTCTCCGTCGTGCAATGTGGCGCGCTCGATGCGCAGATCGTTGACGAACGTGCCGTTCAGGCTGTCGAGGTCTTCAATAACCAGCCGGCCGGCTTCAAAATAGATCTTCGCGTGGTGATTTGACACAGCAAGGTTATCGACGGACAAGTCGTTGTCCGGCGAGCGGCCGATGGTTACCGGCCTGCTACCCACGGGCAATTCTTGAACGATTTTATTTTCAAACATGAGGCTGAGCTTCGGCATCTCAATTCCCTCCAGCGGAACCGTTTCCGCTTGCTTCTTTCGGCGCCCCGCGGCGCAGCCACGAAAACCACCCCTTGGAATCCGATTCGAGGCGCACGACAACTACGGTGATGTTGTCTGCGCCACCGCGCTCGTTAGCGAGCGTTATAAGCTTCTCCGACGCCTTGGTCGGATCCATTTCAGATTGAAGCGTGCCGGCGATCTCCGGCTCAGTCACCATCCGCGTCAGACCATCGGAGCACAGCAACAAGACATCTCGCGGCATAAGCATCTGCTCTTCGGCGTCCACTTCGATTTCCGGCTGTGCGCCCAGCGCGCGCAGCAGCACGCTCTGCATATCGCTCTCTTCCGCTTCAGCCGCGGTCAGGATGCCGCGCCGCACTTGTTCGGCGACGAGAGAATGATCCTGGGTGAGCTGCAGCAGGCTGCCAATACGCAGAAGATAGGCGCGGCTGTCACCAACATGAGCAATGCTTACTCTCGAGCCGTCAATCCACAGGGCAGTCATCGTCGCACCCATGCCTTGCTGTTCCGGATGTTCTTCCGCCGATTTAAAGATGCTCCTGTTGGCCAAGTGAACGGCGCTCGCAAGCCGTCTCGTCTTGCCGCTCAAGCCAGGCTGCTCTTGACCGTAAAATGGAGCGGCTGGATTTTTCTCCGCGTCGATGCAATGCTTCACCACGGTTTCCACCGCCAGAGCGCTGGCGATTTCACCATGCGCTTCGCCGCCCATGCCATCGGAAAGCACAAAAAGGTTTAGCGGCGCAACGATTCGGAAGCAGTCTTCGTTGTTTGTGCGTACACGGCCTACATCGCTCACGCCGCCGCTCACGATTCTCACACTAGCTCCCATGGCTGCTGGCAGAATACACCCCGCCCACACCTGTACCGCGCAATTCTCTTCCCACGCTAACAGAGCCGCAACGGCGACGAAAGGCTCTGAACCCTACTAATTACTCGCTCATTCGCCACATTCCTGCGGTGAGGTTCTTTGGTTTCTGGATGTTACAAATGTCCCGGCGCTTCATGCTCCTACGTGCCTCGCTGACCTGCTTCCGCTATACTCTCGGTTCGCGCGGAGCGCGCCCCGTCTCTGCGGCTCAACACCCGCCCTTTATGAGTGGAACTCAGAAACCGCCGCTTCCGCGCAACCCGCGCTCCAGTCGCGCAGCGCTCAGCGCTACACAGGCCGCCCGTGAATTGGAAGAGTTGAACCGTATTGGAATTGCGCTTTCCGAAACGCGGGATGTCGGGCTGCTTCTCGATATCATCCTGAGAAAAGCAAGGGAGATTGCCGGGGCGGATGCCGGCTCGCTCTATCTGGTCGAGAGGGGTTCGGAAACGGCGAACCGTGCCTTGCGACCGCCGCGGCTGCGCTTCAAGCTGATCCAGAACGACAGCGTGCAATTTCCATTTAGCGAGCATATTCTTCCACTGACGGAAGAATCCATCGCCGGTTATTGCGCGCTGCATGCCGAAGTAATCGAACTCGCCGATGCCTATCGGATTCCCAAGCTGCGCCCCTTTCATTTCAATTCGTCGTTCGACCAGGAGGCGGGCTACCGCACGCGTTCGCTGGTCGCGCTGCCGATGAAAAACGGCAAGGGCGAAGTTCTGGGCGTGCTGCAGCTGATCAACTGCAAGCGCAACCCGAAGGCGCGGCTGACGGACGCCCCGACGGTGCGCCGCTGGGTGCGCGCATTTCCAGAACGAGCCGTGCGGTTGGCACTCTCCCTCGCGTCGCAGGCCGCCGTAGCTTACGAGAATTCGCGTCTGTACCAGGACATCGAAAACCTGTTCGATGGTTTCGTGAACGCGGCCGTCAAGGCCATTGAACAGCGCGATCCCACGACTTCCGGCCATTCCCATCGCGTATGCGAAATGACTGTGGCGCTGGCGGAGGCCATCGATCGCGAACCGCGCGGGCCTTACGGCGATCTGCGCTTTTCCCGCGAACAAATGAAAGAAATCCGCTACGCTTCGCTTCTCCACGATTTCGGCAAAGTCGGCGTGCGCGAAGAAGTACTGATCAAGGCGAAAAAACTCTATCCGCTGCAGTTCGTGCGCGTGCTGGACCGCTTCGATTACATCCGCCGCGACATCGAAGCGCGCGTCTCGCAGCAAAAAGTGGAAGCGCTGCTCTCCCTCTCGCGCAAAGAAGCCGAGAAGCGCTTGCGTATTCTCGACGAGGAAGCCCGGCGTTTGCTGGGGGAACTGGATCGTTATGCGGAGTTCATCGCCAGAGCCAACGAGCCGACACTCCTGCCAACGAGTGACTTTGAGGTGCTGAACGAAATCGCCCACAAGACATACCGTGATCCGCGCGGAACGGAGCGCACGTACTTGTCCTCCGAAGAAGTTCGCTTTCTGTCCATCCCGCGCGGCAGCCTGGACGCCGACGAGCGCCGCCAAATTGAATCGCATGTGCTGCACAGCTTCAATTTTCTTGCGCAAATTCCGTGGACCGAAGAATTCCGCGCCATCCCGGAAATTGCTCGCGCACATCACGAGAAACTCAACGGCAAGGGGTATCCTTTCGGTTTGAATTCGAACCAGATTCCCATCCAGGCCAAGATGATGACCATCTGCGACATTTATGACGCTTTGTCCGCTTCGGATCGCCCTTACAAACGCGCGGTTCCCACCGACCGCGCCCTCGATATTCTGAAGCTCTGCGTACGTGACGATGAGATCGATCCCGAGCTGTTCCGCGTTTTTTTAGATGCCCAGGTGTACCGCCTGGCTGGCAAGTCGTCATGACGTTCTCCACTACAATCCCACGCATGCCCTTGCAGCGCTTCTTTCGGTTCGGCTTGTTTCTTGGAATTATTTGTGTGATCGCACAACTTTGTTCACTTGCGCGGCCCCAACAACGGGCGCCCGCGGCATCCGGCGCACGAATCCTCCTGCTTCCGCGGCAAATCGTTTCCGGCGAGCGCGCGACCCTGGCCGTACTCGATGTAAGCGGGCGACTGACGCCCGGCGTAACCGTCAATTTTTCCAACGGAGACAAACTCGCAACTGATGCCACGGGCAGGGCTCTTTTTGTCGCTCCGTTGACTCCGGGAGTTCTCTTCGCTTCCATCGCGGGACGCACTGGCCGAGTAACCACCGCCGTTATCTCGCCTTCCGAAGCCGCGTCGCCCTCGCTGGAAATAGGCTCCGTGCCGCGCGTTGCTTCGTTAACAGATCGCTTTGAACTCCTCGGACGCGGTTTCTGCGGTGACGCGGACTCCAACCAAGTCTCGGTGTCGAGCCACCCAGCGCTGGTCCTCGCGTCATCGCCAGTTTCTCTCGTCGTTCTTCCGCCGATGGAGTTGAGCCCTGGGCCCGCAGCAGTTAACGTCTCCTGTGCAAATCATCAAGCGCCTGCTTTTGCGGTGGCGTTCGCTGCTCTCGACCTCGAGGCGGACTCGTCGCCACTTAAGGCCGGCGAGCATCGAGTGCTCACCGTGCGCGTTCGCGGCACCACGGCGAAAATTTCGCTCGAAGCCCGAAATCTTGCCCCGGAAATCGCGGAGCTCTCCGGCGGCAATCCGATCCGGCTATCGAGCAGCGGTGGCGCGGAAAATTTCGCCCGCTTCGATCTGATCGGCCATAAGAATGGCAGCTTCCTGATTTCCATCCGCCTGGTCCCGGCATTCGCGCGCCCGCAGTGACTCCGGCCCCTGAACAGAGGGAAATCGACTCAACGAGCTTTCGGTGAATTCACTTCTTGAAAGAAGAGCTAAGCGCTTTTCTTGACGCTCGCCTCAGCCGGAAGAGCAAGGTTGCCCTGCACATTTTCCAGAGCTGCGTCGTCGGTACCGCCACCCAGCATGCCTTCCAGCGAACTTTGTGCTCTTTCGAACAGCTTGTCGGATTCACTGTAACTCTGTTGTGCGTTTTTCAAGTGCGTGCCCAATACTCCAAATTTATCGGCAAATTTCTCCATCTGTATTTCCATACCGGAAAGGCTAGCCAGGAGGCGTTTGGCATTCTCCTCCATCTGCATGCCGCGCAGTCCCATGGCAATCACGCACAAGTGTGCGTAGAGCGTATTCGGCGAAACCGCAATGACCTTCTTGTCGCGGCAATAGCCGTCCAAAGGCTGGCCTTTGTTGTCTTGCGTCATGAGGAGTTCGTAGTAGACGCTCTCCGAAGGAACAAACATCAATGCGATATCGAGCGTATTTTCATCCGGGACGATATATTTCTTGGCGATAGCGTCCGCGTGGCCCTTCACTGCGACTGTAAACGCCCGGCGCGCTTCATCACCCTCGCCTGCAATTCTGCGGTAAGCGTCGAGGGGAAACTTTGAATCGATGGCCATCAGTTTCTTGTCGCGAAGCTTTACCACTGCGTCAGCCGCCTCGCCGCTCGAGAAACGGTACTGCATTTCGTACTGTGTTGATGGAAGGGAGTCTTCCAGCAACCGCTCCAGAGTGACTTCCCCCAAGGAACCACGCGATTTCGCGCCGCCCAGGATGCCTTCGAGGGTCTGCGCCGTTTGCGACATTTGCTGTCCTGCAAGCTGCACCGCCCCGAGTTGTTTTTGCATCTGGCTGATCTGATCACGAGTGTTCTTGAGCTCGTCAGCCATTTTCGTTTGCGCGTCGGAAGTCATTTGGCCGGTGATCTGGGCCGAATTGCGAATGGCATCCTGCAGGGCAGGGGTGACGCTATCGAGACGCTGCGCGACGCCCTTAGCGATAGTTTCCAATTGGCCGGTACTTTTGGCTTGCGCGGTCGCAACCGATTGCAAGTCACGGCGCAATTCGTTCATTTGCGATTCGATTGCTTCGCTCTTCTGCCGGCTCTGTGAACTCTGCAAAATCAGCCAGAGAACCAGGACCGCCACAAAAATTACGACGCCGATCAGTGCAACGTTCATTCGTTCTCCAATGAGTCCACGAAAAACCGCCTCCTTACTTTACTCGCAATACTTTGCTCTTCAAACTACCACCAAAACAAGGAGGGCCCCGTGAAAGGGGCCCTCTTTACCTTGAACGCTTAACTGTCGACTTTGGACTTTCGTCCTTCCTACCAAGCCAGTTTGAGCGCGAATTGGAACTGGCGAGGATCCAATGCTGCCGTTGGCTGACCGGCATTGCATCCGGCCGGGTCCGTCGGGTTGCATAGAGGACTGACATCGGCGACGTTGTTGCGATTAAATAGATTGAACATATCTGCGATGAGGTCCAGCTTAAGCCGTTCGCCGAGCGGAATGCGCCTGGCGACTCGCATATCCCATTGGAAGAAGCCTGGGCGCACAAAAGCGTTACGTCCCAAGTTTCCCGTGCAGCCCACCGGGGGAGTGAGGGAGATCGCCGGGGGGATTGGCACAGGGGCGGGAGGAATCTGGACCGCGAAGGGCGCGCCACTGTTATCCACGCAGACATCCGGTAGAACAAAGGACTTACCAGGGATGTATTGTGAAGCGACGCCGCCTGCGCCTATAGATGGACGGCCTCCAGTCGACGAAAAATCGAATCGGAAGTCCGTGCCCGTCAGGACGGTAAACGGGCGGCCCGAGGCTAGTTCAATGATCGGGGAGACAGTGAAGCCGGCGAAGAATTTCCTGGCAAAGCCGTCGCCCGAGTGCCATTCCGGAGTCTGGAAAACACCGCTGATGACCCAGCGGTGGCGCTGATCGAAGCTGGAGTTCGCGCGCTCCAGGTTCGGGAAACGGTTGTCCTGTGGCTCTAGCAAGGTTTGCAAATCAGTGGAATCGTCGATCGCATGCGACCAGGTGTAGCTCGACAGGAATTCGAAGTGGCTCGTGAAACGCTTGGAGAAATTTGCTGTGAGTCCGTGATAAATGGAGTTTCCGGAAGACTCTTGCTGGTCCACGCTGGCCCAAGGTACTTGTACGCCTGGAAAGCCAGTGGGATAGCCCGCCAGAGCGGCAAGAGCCACTTCATTGGGATACCCGCCCGCGAGGCCTGCGAACGAGGGGTTGGGACCAGATGGCTTGAAGAAGTTGAAGAAGGCGGCGGTGCCGACAAATTGGCCATTCAGCGATGCGTATGGTCCCGGACATCCTGTCAATTGACCCAAAACGCGCGGCGCAATGATGGTGATTCCGCAAGGCCCGCTTAATCCAGACGAAGATGCCGGGACGGCGACAGCATAAGGAATATTGCCGGAGACAGAGATGCCTGCGGCCAGGGCGTTGCGAAGATTCTGCGCGAGGAGTTTTGGATCCGTGGAATCAATGTTTCGGGGCCGGTTCAAGTGCACGGCGTGGGTATAGGAATAGCCGATGCTGAACTTGTAGTCGTGACCGAGTTGACGCTCAATCGTCAGGTTACCTTGCTGGGCGTAGGCATATTGGAAGCTCCTTGCTATGGGCAGCGTAAAGGGCAGAAGGGCCACCGGGAGCCCGGTTTTGAGGAAGTTCTGGTTGTTAAAGAAAGGGCTGTTCTTGGGATCGAAGCGCTGCTCGTTCGGCAGATAAGTGATGCCGGAGATGCCAGTGGTGTTCAGGACGCCCTGAAAGATGGATGCGCCGTTGGCAGCCGTTGGATTGGTGGCCATAAGAGCCCGAGTGGGCGTGCCACCGAAGATCAGGAGTTGTGAGGAAAGCGCGCCATCGGAGGTGGTGGAGAGGAAAGCAGAGGCAAATGAGGGGTGATCATAAAAAAGTCCGTAACCCGCGCGGATGGCTGTCTTGCCGTTACCCATGGGATCCCAGGAGAGGCCAAACCTTGGCGATACGTTATTGAAATCACGAGGATATCCCTCGGTCACTTTGAACGCTGTTTCTGCCGCAGCGTTGAGATCAGTGGCTGGCTTGAATTGCGCCGTCAACTCGAGGTCATAGCGCACGCCATAATTCAAAGTGAGTCGTGGATTGATCTTCCAGCTATCCTGGATGAAGAAACCCATGAGAGGGTCGTTGAACAGTCGGTTGGAATTCCCGATGCCCTGGATGAATGTCGTCGGCAGGCCCAATCCGTAGGCCTGCACGCCGGTGAAACCTGGGACGGTCACGCCATTAAATGTACTGGGCAACAACAAGTTCGACGGCGTAAGCCCACCGAAGCTCATCACGCCGCCGAAATTCAGTTCAAAAACTTGCGCCTTCTTGGAACGCAACTGGATGTAATTGATGTCCGCGCCCATCTTAAAAGTATGGTGTCCCTTGACCCAGGCGAGATTGTCCGTCCACTCGAAGCGCCGTTCGATGCGGTCCTCTGTCGAGAAAGGCTCGCGGCCGAAGAAAGCAAAGCCTGGAATATTTACGCCGAGGCCGCCGCCGCCCGGAAGTTGCGAGAAGCCATAGTGCAAGCCGCGGCGCGCATACTGGAAGCGGGCGGTGTTCACGAGCGATTGACTAAAGACGGTGTCGTGCTGGAAAACACCGGCAACATCGCGGGTTTGTTGCAAGGAGGTACGTGAACCAGCGTTCTGACCAAAGTTCTGATTCTGCGCGTTGACCTGAATTCCCGTGACCAGGGATGGCGAGACGCTAACGCGAAGGAAGGAGTTGTTGTTTGAACTCCAATGCTGATCCAGGCGGGCAGACCATAGGCTGGTGCCCTCCTTGATGGGGTAGTTTCCTCTCAAGGAGTTCAGCGGAACGAAGGAACCCGGCAGCGGGACGAGATTACTGGCCGTGCAATTGCCCGGAATGTTCGGATTGCAATCGATGGGAATAGGGAAGCGCGGACCCGGGGGCGCGCCAGAAAGGGCTCCCGGATCAATGCCGTTGAGCGCGACGCTCGATGATGACCCAGCCAGCGCGAAAACGGTCCCTGCCAATTTGGGGCCGCCAGGGGCGCCGAGCACCGCCGGGTTGTTCACAAAATCTTTCTGAGCTTGCGTCATAAGTAAGGTAACCCCGGGGATCACCGGTGTCGTCGCCGGCACGAAGTTGAAGTTATTCTGGCCAATGTTCGTGAATCCCGTTTCTTGCCTCCGAGTGGTCTCGTACGAAAAAAAGTAAAATGTCTTGTCTTTTACAATGGGCCCGCCGATAGTCGCTCCAGCCTGCACGCGGGTGTAAGCCTGTTTCACCGGATTCACCGCTCCGGTCCCCGGATCCACTTCTACTGAAAACGAGTTCCGCGCTTGGAACGCCTTATTCCTCAGAAATCCAAAGACGTTGCCATGGACATCGTTCGAGCCACCTTTCGTGACGATGTTGATGACGCCGCCCATGGCTCTGCCGTATTCCGCGTTGTAGTTACTAAGAATGAGCTGGAATTCCTGTACGGCTTCCTGTGATACCGTTGCTCGGATGCCGTTCACGGAATTATCCACGGCGTCCGCTCCATCCACCGATACCATGTTCGATCGTGCACGCTGCCCACCGACATTCAGCCCGCTCGTGGGCGCAGCTCCGATCGAAGGAGCGGCATCGCGATGCGTCTGCGAATTCGTCAACGTGAAGTTGATATAACTTCGTCCATTGATTGGCAGATTGTCGATCCGCCGCTCGTCCACCGTCTGCGAAACCTCGGTTTTCTGTGTTTCAACCAGTGCCGTTGAATCGCTAATCACAATGGACTGGGATTGCGTGCGCAATTGGAGGTGCGCATCGTAGATGGCGGGGGTGCCAACCGTTAGAACCAAATCGGAAATTTCCAGCGTGGCAAAGCCTGCTCCAGCATCCACGGACAGTTTGTAACTCCCTGGCGGAAGCTGCACAAAGCTATAATGACCGGAATCATCGGTCGTTGTGGTCCGCGAGGCTCCGGTAGAGATAGATGTAACGGTGACCTTTGTGCTTTTTAGTACCCCGCCGGACGGATCGGTGACGGTACCGGAGAGATCAGCCGTATTCGCTTGCGCCAAGGCCAACGCGGCGCACACCAGCACCAGAAAGCACAACATCATTAGGCTTATGGCTGACCGTGAAGCGATCAGCGCACACACACCCTGTCTGCGTTGCATGACTCCTCCTATTGTGGCACCAGCAAGTCTCCGCTACCCCTAGCGGTGGCGGTCATCCCGCCGCTTCCCAGCGTACGCGATTGAATACTGGGCTTTTACTGTAATACACCGTTGCTTTCAACTGAAAACTTCCAAGCCGGTGTCGCGAAGCAACTACTCCTGCGAACGCTCCTCCTGTTTACACCGGCAGCTGCATCAGAATTCTCAAAGGGACCTTCTGACTTCGCCGCAGCATTACCCAAGTTTGAAGAACTGGCAAGAGACAATGCACGAAACCGTAGCGAGAAAGAGGAATGTCGCCACTTGTCGTGATGCCGGTGCCTCCTCTTGGTTCAAGAATTGGAAAGGAATAGAGCTTGACGTGCTGAATGGCGGTCCGTGGTTCCTATGCTTTTCTGGATTTTAGAGCAGATTGGGCTAGAGGTGGAGATTGCGTTGCACGAGCTTGCGCAGTTTTTCGCGGTCTTCGTCGCGCATGTACACAAATTCCACGCCGCTACCGTCCGGACCGATGTTCCGGACGACGGCCGTAAAATTGATCTTGCGCAGGCCGGAGCGCACCTCAAGCTTGATCGAATCGCCAACGCTCAGTTTCCTCGGCGATTCCAGATAGGCGCCGCCCAGGCTGATGGTCTTCACTCGCAACAGACCCTCTTGTGAGCCTTCAATGTGCGCCCGGAGCGGCGATTCCAATGGCACGCGAGTGTAGCGCCGCGGCACCACATAGCTGGCACTCGGCTGCGCCGTGGATTCGTACGCGGCACGCGCGCGCGCGGACGCCGGGCGATTCTCCATCATCGTCAGGGCATCTTCTGCTGCTGCGCGCAAGCCGGAAGGTTCGGCGTACGTCAGCCCTTCGCGGCTTTCCGCCAGGTTACGAAGAAGTTCCGCTGCCTCCGTTGCCCGCAAGCGGCCCAGGGCTTCGATGGCTTTAATGCGCACAAACTGGTCGCGCAGGATCTCGTGTTCGCCCGCAGCGATCTCCATCAGTTGCGCCACCGCCGTGATTTCCTGCGCCAAGCCGATCTGATCGATCATCATGGGCACGACCAGCGGATGGGCATCCGCGAGGATCGCCGAAAACACGAAGGCAGCGCTGTGTATCGACGCGGAATTGGCAGGACGCGAAAGCTCGCTCACCGCCAAATCCTGTAAGTTCCATTCCCAGCTTGCCATCGCGCGCGCCAACCCGCGCAGCAAGCGCTCCGGGTCCGCCGCTGCAAGCAGTTTAATCGCCGCAGTTACACGCTGGCGGCGTGCTTCGAAGAGCCGCGTCTCGAGCAGATTCAAAACCGGCACGCCAATCGCGCGCAATAGCCGCGCCATCGGCGCCACCATCTCCGCGCCTCGGGGATCGGTGAGGAGCAACGTCAAGCGATCTAGCAGCCGTTCCGGATCGCGCTGAAGCAAGCGAGGCAGCACGGGATCCAACGCCCGGTTTGCCAGCGCCGCATCCGCCAGCAACAGCCAGCGGTCTTGCGCGACGAGGCGGCTCCCCAGCGCGGCCATATGATCGTGCTCTTTGTCCCGCGGCGCATTTTCCAGGCTCGTCAGGATCGCTTCGAATCCCCCATAGTCCGCGCGGTTCACGGCAATGTGGCCGAGCGATTCCACAAATGCCGCGAGCAATCCTGCCGTTTCAGGAGCGGTTTCTTTATCCAGAGCCTTCATGGCGCCGCGGCTCAAATCTTCGGGCACTTGATTGGGCCATAGCGATTCGATGATGGACGTCAGCTCGTTCAGCCCCGCAGCGACGTAGCGCCGCGCGGATACATCCACATGTTCAAGGCGTCGCGCGTAATTCAGCACGATGTTGCGTGCTTCACGGCGCGGCGCATCCGCGCCGGCATCCGCAAGTTGGCCCAGTGTCTGGCGCAACGCCGGCACAGGAACGCACCATACATCTGGCCCACGCAAAACTGCAGATTTTTCGCGTGCCGGCAGCTCCATCCAGAATCGATCCATCAAATTTTCGCGATGCGTGTCCGTCGCCCACGTCACGGCAAGCGATGACAGATGTTGCGAAGAATGCGGCCCGGAGTACCCTCCCGAGCTCACGATCACGTCGCCCAAGCGATCGAACATCGGCCGCACTGAGGTCGGCGTCAGTGACCCGCTGGAGAATTCCGCGTTCAGAAACTCAAAAATGATATTTTCGGAAAGGCGCAGCAAATACGGCTGGGGCCGTTCGCCTTCCCGCGGAGCATACTGCGAGACGGAGCTGAGCATCATGCAAACACTGTCGCGGCTGGCTTCTTCCATCGCGCCGTGAATCGCACGAGCCGCCTCTTCCGGCGAAAGACCGCGTTCGCTGTCCAGCGGCGGAGTCAGGCGCGCCAGCAGCCGCAAGCTCGCCACCAAATCGTCGAAATCCGGCGCGTGAATCGGCGTATCGGCCTTCTCACGAGGCGAATGCCCGCCATAGGCCACCAGCGCGGCGATCAGGCTCGCCAGCACGGTGTCCACCCTGCGCTCCGTTTGCGTATTCACAGAAATGCCTTCCACGCGCTGCTCCAGGAGTCGTGCCGGCCACCACGCGCTGCCCACGTCCTTCGCCGGCCCTTCCGATCTTAGCAACGATGCTTTCACGAGTCGGGCAAGCGTGTCCAGCTCGCCTACATGAAATTTCTTCGAGAAGACCAAAGTTTCGATGCCTGCGCGCTGCAGCTCCGCCGCTAGCGCCTGCATTTCTCCGCGCGCGTCCGCGAGGTGCGCGTCGCTGATTCTTGGAGCTACCACGCCGCCGCGCTCGATTCGAATCTCGAGTCCGCCCAACATCTCGGCCGCGTTCCTCATTGAATCGTACGCGCGGTCCAGGTTGTCCAGCCTGCGCGGATGATTTTTGTCATAAAATCGGTCTGCCCGGAGCAGCAGATGCAGGCTTCGAAGGGCGCGACGAACTTCGCTTGCCTTCTGGTCAGTTGCCACCGCTTGAATTCGCGTTGCTGGAGCTGCCAGCAAACGCGGCGATGAATTCGGGCCCGCAGCCGCGTTCGCTTTCGGCGAGGCTTCGCGCTCTGCCTTCTGAATCGAGATGGCCGCCCGTGAAACCAAATGAGACTCTCCTCTTCCGTATCCTGTCGTTCCTGCACGCTGTTTCGAACCGCGAGGGGGTCTGTCCTAGCCTGTGACCAACTCGCGGCTGGGCAGGTGGTTCCCACAGATAAGGAAAGCACGCTTCCGGCCTGGTTCCATGCCAGCTAAGTACTTTGTCTTGAATGAATGCTTGATCTAGTCCTAGGACTATTGATGACTTGATGTAACAAATTGTTACGATTTCGGGAGTGGCCTAAGGCTCTGTTCGGACTCGAGGAGGGGCTAACTTTGTGTTTTTCCGGGCACTTGGACCTTACTTTGGCCGCAGTGATTCGTCAACAACGACAGTGCCTCCCTCGCTCACTTGCACCGTACGCTTCGCCTGCTGATACCCGTTCAGCCGCAAGGTTACGCTGTGCAATCCCGACGGCATCTGCACGCGCGCTGGAGTGAATTGCCCGGTGGACGTCCCGTCCACAAGGATTTCAGCCCCTTTTGGATTAGTGTTCACCTGCGCCCAAGCAACGTGTGTTGCGGACTTTTCATTCAATGTCGCGTCGAGTTGCGTTTGGATGTTGTCCTTGATCTGAATGCCTCCGGCATATGCTTCGTAACCTGGCAGTCGCAACACCAAATTGTATTGTCCTGGCGCGAGTGGGAGCGTCACGGGCGTTTGCCCCGATTGTTTTGCTCCGTTAATGAATACGTCGGCTCCCGGCGGCTTGCTGCTGATGAAGATGCCCTTGGCGAGCGATTCGAGTTTGATCTTCTGATCCTGGACGTCGCC
>JACXTT010000720.1_pt1 | contig 56709 bp, 60 predicted proteins | sample 9270951 | NCBI WGS metagenome assembly JACXTT01 (sample SAMN15532306, study PRJNA645909) | rock metagenome | isolation source: weathered quartz diorite | place: Puerto Rico | collected 2017-06-21
GACACAGATGAAACAGAGCCCGCAGAAAGAGACGCAGTTATGCGCCGACGAAGAATTGTGCCCGGAGAGAATGAGAAGGCAAAGAAAAAACTCTTGACAAGGCCGGCGTCATTAGAGATCTCCGGTAACCGCTGCGGGCTCAACCGGTCGATGCAACACCATCTGGTATAACGCTGTTTTTAAAGGTGGTGTTTATGAAGCCAGGGAAACGGTTTGGGCTTTCGGCGGCGCAGAAGCTTGAGGTGTGGTCCCGTTGGAAGACGGGGCAGACATTGCATGAGATCGGGCGCGCGTTCGGCAAAGAGCATTCCTCCATTCGCTGTCTGGTGTCGCGTCACGGCGGGATTGTTCCGGCGGTGCGACGGCGCTCGCTCCTCGCGCTCACGCTGCGTGAGCGCGAGGAAATCTCTCGAGGGCTCGCTTCTGGTTCGTCGATTCGCGAAATAGCTAAACGTCTGGACCGAGTTGCGTCGACCGTAAGCCGAGCGGTCGCACGGCATGGTGGCCGTCCTGCGTATCGCGCCAGTCAAGCGGACGGCGAAGCCTGGCAGTCGGCCTTGCGGCCCAAGCGCTGCTTTCTTTCCATCCCTGTGAAGTTGCGGAACATCGTTGCGAGTAAACTGATTCTGGACTGGTCGCCGGAACAAATTTCCGGATGGTTGAAAATCCGGTATCCCCATGACGAGAGCATGCGTGTGTCCCACGAAACCATTTACCGAAGCCTGTTCATTCAAGCGCGCGGAGTGCTGAAAAAGCAGCTGCTGGAGCACCTGCGATCCAAGCGCCGCTTACGCCGGTCGCAGCACTCTCGTATCTTTAAAGACGCGCGCGGTCAAATCCCCGAGGCCATCTCCATCAGGGAAAGGCCCGCTGAAGTGGAGGACCGTGCCATTCCGGGTCACTGGGAGGGCGATCTCCTGCGCGGCTCAAGGAACAGTCACATCGCAACCTTGGTGGAACGCCATTCGCGTTTTACCGCACTCGTAAAGGTGCCCAGCAAAGATACAGCGGTGGTCGTCGCCGCACTGAGCCGACAAATTCGCAAACTCCCCGGGAACCTACGGCGCTCGTTGACGTGGGATCGCGGACTGGAGATGGCCAAGCACAAGATCTTTACGGTGGCCACCGATGTGAAAGTCTACTTCTGTGATCCACAAAGTCCCTGGCAACGCGGCTCGAACGAAAACACGAATGGGCTATTACGACAATACTTCCCGAAGAGAACAGACCTGTCTGACTATACCCAGTCGGATCTGGACAAAGTAGCGCTGCGCTTAAATCAACGCCCGAGAAAAACCTTAGGCTTTCAGACTCCTGCGAGTAAACTTCAAGAAAGTGTTGCGCTGACCCATTGAGACCACCGCGTTTACCAGGCGCTAGGCAGCGTTGGACTCTGGATTCGACCCACAAATCGGGCTGATTCGTTGACTTACCTGTTTGTCGCAACCTAAGATGACGACACTATGTTGGAGTCTCAGTCACTCCTCGGGCAAACCGTCTCGCACTATCGCATCTTGGAAAAACTGGGTGGCGGCGGTATGGGGGTGGTTTACAAGGCCGAGGACATCGAGCTCGGACGATTTGTCGCCCTAAAATTCCTTCCGGACGACCTGGTCCGCGACCCCCAAGCGCTTGAACGTTTTCGCCGTGAGGCGCGCGCAGCATCTGCTCTGAACCATCCAAATATTTGCACCATTCACGAGATCGGTAAGAGCGGGGAGCAGTGCTTCATCGTCATGGAATTCCTAGATGGCCAGACGCTGAGGCATCTCATCAGTGGTCGCCCGATGGATATGGACCGACTGCTCGAAATCGGCACCGAAGTTTCCGACGCGCTCGACGCCGCGCATGCCGAACACATCGTCCATCGCGACGTCAAGCCTGCCAACATCTTCATCACCAAGCGCGGACACGCCAAAATCCTCGATTTCGGACTAGCCAAAGTCACCGGCTCGGGCACCTCCTCGGCCCGTCCCGAATCGCTGGCCACCATGGACCTCGACCCCGAACATCTTACCAGCCCAGGCACGGCGCTTGGCACAGTCTCCTACATGTCACCGGAGCAAGTAAGAGGCAAAGAGTTGGATCCCCGCACGGACCTTTTCTCGTTTGGCGTTGTCCTTTATGAAATGGCCACAGGAGCTCTGCCTTTTCGCGGCGAAACTTCGGGAGTGATCTTCCATGCGATCCTCGATCGTGCGCCCGCTCCACCGGTTCGCCTTAATCCAGAAATTCCGCCGAAGCTGGAAGAGATCATCAACAAATGCTTGGAGAAGGACCGGGAGACTCGTTGTCAGTCCGCTGCGGAACTGCGAGCTGACCTAAAGCGCCTCAAGCGGGATACCGAGTCAGGCCGCGCCTCGGGTGCGACTTCGACGGCACCGGGAATCCGCTTGCGAAAGCAGGTGTACTGGATCGCGGCAGCGCTTGTGATAGTGTCTCTCGCAGTCTTTGGAGGATGGTCGCTGTACCGACGTATGGCGGCGAGCACTGTAAGTGCTGCGCAAACCTCTGTTGCAGTCCTCCCGTTCCAGAATCTGACGGGAGATGCCGGACTCGACTATCTGCCCATCGCTCTCTCCGATCAAGTGGCGACGGTACTCAGCTACTCGCCTTCACTAGCCGTTCGGCCGTTCAGTTCTACCCGGCGATACTCGACTGCTGACACCGATCCCCTGGTTGCCGGCAAGGATCTCAAGGCCATGCATGTCATGACCGGCTCGATAATGCGCGAGGGACCAAACCTGCGGGTCGCGATGGAGGCGGTGGACGTTGCGAATAATCGCGTGACTTGGCGCGAGTCCATCAGCGTCCCTTTGCAGGAGATGTTGCGCTTGCAGGACCAGCTCTCCTCACGCTTGCGCAGCGGGCTGGTCCCCGCCTTGGGAGGCAGAGCAATGGGAGGCGGCGTTCGCTCCAGTGACCCGCAAGCGTACGAGCTATTTCTGCGCGCGGCGGCAACCAGTTACGACGACGCCGAAGCCAACGAAAAGGGGATCAAACTCCTACAAGAGGCGACGCAGCGGGATCCAAACTTTGCCTCCGCCTGGGGAAATCTTAGCGACCGCTTCTATTACAAAGCGCAATACTTCGGTGGCGGCGAGCGGGAGTACGAGCTGTCGCGCGAAGCGGCACAGCGAGCCGTGCAATTGGACCCCGATTCTCCGAATGCGAACGTTACGATGATCGTGTTGCGAGTCGAAGGCGGCGAATTGGATGGCGCCTACGATGCTGCCCAGCAGTTCGTCGCGCGGCAGCCTGATAGTGCGGGTTCCCATTTCATTCTCAGCTATGTTCTGCGCTATGGCGGCGCGTTGGAGGATTCCGCACGCGAATGCAACAAGGCTTATACCTTGGACTCCGGCGACTATGGCCTGCGCTCGTGCCACAATACGTTCCTGCAACTGGGCGACTACCGTCGAAGTGCGGAATTTGCGGCGCTGGATCCTCTATGGGCTGGAACGGCGTCGACGCAAGGGTTATTGGCAAGCCTCCACTCAGGAGACCGTCAGGCAGCAGTGCGCGCGTTCGCTGGGTTATCACCGAATGAACGCTCTGAGCGTCCCCTGCATCCGGAAATCGCTCCTTGCCTTGCAAATCCAGCCGGTACCGTGGATTCGACGGCAAAGTGGGAGGCTGAGTTAATGGCTAATCGCGATCCGGAGCCAAAATTCATTGGGGGATCCCGAGCATACCTGGCTTGCGGAGAGCCGGTGGTTGCGCCAGTTCTCCGCTTGCTGAAGCGCGCCGTCGAGCAGAATTACTGCGCCTCCGAAGCACTAGACCGCATCCCCGGTCTCGCCCCGTTGCACGCGAAGCCCGAATACCAGCAGATCCAAGCCCAGGCACATCGGTGCCACGATGCTTTCGAGGCCCACCGCGCTCAGGTTGATCGCGCCACAAGGTGAACGATCGCCATCAAGCGGACATCCAGGAAGCCGGGGGGGGGTCAGTTGTCCGATAACCGCTGCGTTTATGAGGCACTAAGTTAGGCGTGAGAAGGTGTGCGTAAGTGAACAGACATCCGTATTCGCCTCTTCCAGCATGGTGTAGGGCGGAAGAACAAAGACTAAGTGTGCCTTGAACTCGGGATAGTGTGGATATGGAAAGGAGTAGGACGGTGAAAAATATCTTCTCATTGTTTGTTATGGTTGTGCTGTTCGGCCTGCCTGCGTATGCCCAAAAAGACGAAAACATTCGCATTGAGAATGCCGGCGAAGTGATGGCTGAGATTCTCAATATTCCCGAGGACATTCCGCAGGATCTGCTGGACAAGGCGGAATGCGTTATCGTTCTGCCTTCGGTCATGAAGGCAGCCTTTATCGTCGGCGGCAGCTATGGCCGAGGCGTGATGACGTGCCGGAGCGGGCCGGATTTCAACGGGCGTTGGAGCGCGCCTGCGATGATGGCTCTTGAGGCCGGCAGCGTTGGGTTTCAGATTGGCGGCCAGGCCACCGACTTTGTTCTGCTAGTAATGAACAAGCGCGGGGCTGATTCCATTCTCACCAGCAAGGTCAAGCTCGGCGGCGACGTGGCCGCTGCGGCCGGGCCGAAGGGCCGTGACGCCGCGGCATCGACCGATGTCACTATGCGAGCAGAAATTCTTTCGTATTCGCGTTCGCGCGGATTGTTCGCGGGCGTTTCTCTGGAGGGCTCGACTCTCCGTCCGGATAACGACGGCAACGAGAGGCTGTATGGGAAGGGTACCACTGGCAAGGCCATTGTGATCGACAGTAAGATCGGTCCGCCCGCTTCGGCGAAGCTGCTCATTTCCACTCTTGACAAGAAGTCTCCTAAGAACAAGTCCGATAAATAGGACGGACAGCCTACTCAGGTCGGAGGGGCCGACATTGTTATGAAATCATCTGCCCATGGATGGGAACGTCGGCGGGGTCATTTGACTTGCCGCCCTTCTTAGAACAGGCCCGCGAGCGCGGCGTTGACTGCTCTGCCCGTCTGCTCGTCAGTGGGGACCGCGTAGATGGCCGTAGACGCGATGTTCTTGTGTCCCAGGGCTTGCTTGACTATGGACAGGTGGACGTTGCTCGCAACTAACGCGAATCCGAGAGCGTGTTTGAGGCAGTGCGGATGCTGCCTGTCGGATGGCAGCCCGGCGCGTTCGGCAACGGATTGGAACATGCGGAAGAATTGGGAGCGATGAATTTTCCCGCCCTTCTGAGAGGCAAAAACAAAATCGCTCGCGTCCCTGCGCTCGGTTAGCCAAGCGCGTAGGACTCGTTTCTCTGAAAGCAACGGCTGACCCGGATGGTCGGAAAGCGGCTGAGTCGTGATGAGACTGCCCTTTAGTCGGCGGATCGTGACTTGTCCGTTTCTCAGGTCCAGGTCCGACAACCGCAGGTCGCAGACTTCGCTCGCGCGCATCCCGTGACGATACTCGCGCTGGCCCTCGGACAGCGAAGGTTAGCACATACTTTCGTTAGTGTATAATGAAATGCTGTCGACGAGAGTACAGATGCCGGTCGGCGGCTGTCAGCGATGCTGGTTGGAACGGAAGGCGAGTCCACCCACCGATGTGTGTCGCCAGTTGGCGTACCCAGGGCCTCAATCGAACTTGCGATACGCCATAATGTAAGCACATACTAACGAAAAGATGGACCCGATCGTCAGTTATTCATCTAAAGTTTGCGTGGGAAGAGCTGCAAGTGTGCAATGGAGCTGAAAATGAGAAGCTTGCCCGAGCCACACAACAAAAAGGACGTCGGAGGCAATGTGAGCATGTTCTGGAATGAGATTGACCAGCAGAGACTGCTTTTTGATATTTCGCCTGTGGCAAACGGATTCCGGCACTCTTCTGCAGATTCCATAGCCCGGGAATTGAGGGACGCAGGATTTGCCGTCTGCCATGAGCTCCCGACGGTCCACCAAGCTTTCACTCTTGCCATGAGTGCGCTCGCGGAGTTGGGCAAGCGACAACCATATTCCTCGCTTGGATTTGGAGAGTTTCGTCTTGCTAAGGCCGACCGCATTCCCGTTTGTGAGAGCATGAAAATCACACGGTTTCAGTGCTTGCATTTTGACTATGGCCTTCCCGTATTGCCATGGGGACAGCAGGCTCTGTATGGGGCTGTTGCGCTGTACAAGCCTCTCGGGTCAGAACCGAGCTCCTCTCAAACCCGAATTGTCCACCTGAGCGTACTAAAGAAAGCTACAGAATCCCTGACGCGGGGGGAAGTCGGCCGGCGTCTGCGAGAGTATGTAAGCGCACACGGAGACGGGTGGCGTGAGCCCGAACCAGCCAATACTGGCCGAATATCGATACTCCTTCGTTTCCTGGACGCGATTTTCGGTAGGCAGCGATTCGCTTCCTTGATCGAGTCTGATTCGTCTAACTTCCTCGGCGATGCGATTCCGGGCAGCGGACTGCCAACTCCTGGTCTTGAGCAGGAGCGGATGTTGCTAGGGGAATTCGGTATTGATCTCGATAGCGTCGAGCAGCGCGTGTGTCTAGCGCCGGGCGACATGCTGCTTTTCGATAATATTGCCACCATCCATGGCCGCGTCGGACGGCGGCAGCCACGGGAGCTTTGGCAAATGTTGTTCGGCTTGCCGAATTTATCCGCCGCAGTAATTGATCGGACAGTGGGAATGGTGTGTGGCCTAGCAACGTCTGAAAAAAAGGCTTGAAAATACCGCGCATTCGGTGTCATGGACTACAGGGGAAGATCATTTATGGACAGCCTTACGGTCTCCGATCCACCGAATCGGCGCTGAACGCACTGCTGCGGCTGGGATCAAGCAAACGGATGCCGCCCAATTGAGCTCCTAGTTCGAAACGCGAGTAGAGGTTTTGTCCAAGCATTGCTGAGGGAACCATGAGAGATGCAGCCCATAGCCCGAGAGTTCGTAACTGAAAATGCGCCATTGTTGTTCCTGCGTTCTCTAACGCTTGATGGCGCCTTCCGAAGCATCCAGAAAGCTGCCGCTACTATCGCGTTGTTAGATGCGGTCGATTTCCGCCGAGCGGCTCAGATTGTATTTACGTGGCCGTGCGATGTCTACCTATTTAAAGTATCCACTAACGAAAGCAGCCGCTGTATATGGACCTTTGCAAAACGTCCTTATATATATTTTACTTGACACTAACGCAAGCGCATGCTAAAGTTCCGCACCTCAATTGCAGCCGTTTCAGGAGAACTAATCCTATGCGCATGAACGCTCACGCAGGTCGTCTAGCGGTGCTCGTATGCGTCGGTCTCCTGGCGTGCCCGGGCGAAGATCCTGCGGCTTCGCCAAGCGTCAAGATTCGCCCTTTACCGAAGTCCCTGGAAGTGCAACTTGCTTTGGCAGCTGCGCCTCCCTACCTGCGCTCGCAAGCAACCGTGTTCGTCTTGGACCCCGCCAAGGGCTACGTGCTGGAAAGGCAGGGTACGAACGGCTTCACCTGTTACGTGCAAAGAACGGACTATCTGCGCGAGGACTACGGCGATGGCTACATCGCTCCCGAATGCCAGGACGCGGAGGGCACGAAGTCGATTGTCCCGGTGGAGTTCGACGTCGAGCGGATTCGGGCGGAAGGGAAGCTAGCTCCGGCGGAACTAAAGCGGGAGATAAATCGAAGATTCCAAGAGGGTATCTACCACTCACTGGCGCGTCCCGGAATCGCCTACATGGTCTCGCCGGTTGCACGTCTTTATGCTGGTCCAGGGTCGACGGAGACCATGGCAATGAATATGCCTCATTACATGCTCTTCGTGCCGAATCTTAGGGCGGAAGACGTTGGTGCCGGGCCGATCATGGGTCCCTATCCATACTTCATTAATCCAGGCCCTATGGCGTATTTGATTCTCAACGTCGGCCAGGCCGAGAAGGCTCAGATTAACCGTGATTCTGCGGACCTTTTGAAGGAAGTGTGCGCCTATCGTAACGACCTTTGTTTCCAAGGTAGATAGTCAGCCATAAGCTCCGCGCGAGACGTTCACTAAGGGCAAGTCGGCGAAAGATCCTCATCGCGCGACTGGAGGTGGGATGCGGTTGAACGACAAAGTTGCGGTGATCACTGGAGGCAATAGCGGCATCGGCTTGGCCACGGCGAAGGAGTTCCGCGCGAATGGTGCGAAAGTAGCCATTTTTGACCGCAATCAACAGACTCTGAATCAAGCGTTGGCGAGTCTCGGCACGGAAGCTCTAGCCCTTCAGGGCGACGTGCGCAGGCTTTCCGACCTGCAGCGCTTCTTCGAGCAGGTCCACGGGGGATTTGGAAAGATCGATGTCTTGGTCGCCAACGCGGGTATCGCCAAATTCGCTCCTATTGCAAGCATGCCGGAGGAGCTCTTCGACGAGCTCTCCGACATCCACTTCAAGGGCACTTTCTTTACCGTGCAGAAGGCTCTCCCCTTTTTGCGCGACGGAGCGTCCATAATTCTCCTGAGCGCCGCCGACGCCGATAAACAGGGTCGCGTGGGAACATCCGTGTATTCGGCGGCCAAAGCTGCGGTCCGCGAACTCGCGCGTTCCATGTCCGCCGAACTGCTGGAGCGTAAAATCCGCGTCAACGTCCTGAGCCCCGGCATGACCGACACCCCCATCATCACGCGCGTGGACGGACCTCCGGGCGTGACGCCGGAGCAATTGGCTGCGGTCATTACGAAAACAATTCCGCTGCGGCGTCGCGGCACACCGGAAGAGATGGCCAAGGCCGCGTTGTTCCTCGCCTCGGATGATTCGAGCTATTGCCTGGGCATGGAATTGATGGTCGATGGTGGATTGACACAGCTGGTAAATCCATACCTCACGTGAAACAGGAGATCGAAAAATGGCGGAATCGAAGCACCAGATCGCAATCAAGAGTAATCCAGAGAAAGTCTACGCGGCGCTTACCACACAAGCTGGGTTGCGCCATTGGTGGACGGCCGACGCAAAGGTCGAGGAGAAGGTCGGAGGAAAGGCGGAATTCGGCTTCGACAAGCGCGCGACAATCTTCCGAATGAAAATCGAGGAACTGAATCCTGGAAAGGACGTGGTCTGGAGCTGTCATGGCGATAACCCGGAGTGGGCTGGCACAACCTTGACCTGGAGTATTTCGAGTGAAGGCGGCATGAGCGTCGTGCGTTTTACGCACAGCGGATGGCAATCTGCTTCGGAACTGTACGCGATTTGCAATTCGAGCTGGGGTGAGTTGATGCATCGGCTTAGGGATTACGCCGAAGGCAAAAATCCAGGTCCGCACTGGAAGGACTAGGTGGGCAAAGACGAGGACGAGGCCATATCCAAATGAAAACGACAGACCTGATCGTTGTTGCGTCCGCAAAGGCCAGACCAGGCAAGGAGAAAGAGCTTGAACAAGCGCTGCGCCAGGTGGCAGGACCGACGCGCGTCCAGCCTGGCTGCGTTGCCTTCAGTCTCCACCGCTCCGTAGAGGATCCGGCCCTGATCATTGGGATCGAGCGGTGGGCATCCAAGGAAGATCACGACCGGCACTTACAGGGTCCACATTTTCAAAAACTCGGAGCTGTAATGGCCAACCTCGTTGCCGCGCCGCCGCAGATCTCTTGGTACGAGATATTGGACGACGAAAATCGATCTTGAAGCGAGAATCAAATGCGGCCAACGGTCCAACGCACTAATAGAGTTCGTGACATTGTGAAGTGCTATTTCAATGCGTGGACGTCCGGTGATTTCGAGGCCGCACGCTATTTCCTGGCAGATCGTCTGGACTTTCAGCGAAGCATCGATCGCTTCGACAATGCGGACGACTTTTTCGAAGCGTTGCGCGCGTTTCGCCGGATGTTAAAGTACGCCTGCCTTCTGAAGGAATTCTATGGTCCGGGCGGAGCGATGCTCCTGTATGATTGCGTGACCGATTCTCCAGCGGGAACGATCCGTACCGCGGAGTCCTTCCGCGTTCGCGAAGGCAAGATCTTTCAGATTCTTCTCGTTTTCGATGCGACCAGGTTACGCCAACTTATGGGGCGATAAAGTACAGCGCGCCTCGGCCAAAAAATAGGAGACGCTATGCCGGATATCCGACTTTCAGTACAAATCGACGTTCCTCCCGCGGAGGTTTATCCCTTCGTTAGTTCAGGTTCTGGGTTTTCCAAGTGGTGGGCCGAAGACATGACCCAGAGAGCGGACGGGGCCTTTGACTTGGGTTTCTTCAACCGCGCTATGGTGTACAGCGTCAAACTGGTGAAGAACGCTTCGCCCACACAGGCGGAGTGGGCTTGTCTAAACGGCAAAGAATGGGAAGGAACGAGGCTACTGTTTCATCTAGGCGAGACGAAGGGGCAAACGTTGCTTCGCTTCACGCACGCCGGCTGGGTGAAGGATACAGACTACTTCGTTTCCTGCAGCGCGACCTGGGGAGCGCTGATGTTTCGCATCAAAGCTGCTGCGGAAGGTCGGCCGCGCGGTCCACTGTTTTCAAGGGACGCTTGGGGGCTGTGATTCTGCAATCAGGAAAAGGCGTGCTTTAAACTGGGCGCGCTGGCGCAATCCTAGCTCATGGGATGATTTGCTGATGAATGCGGACAGGCTACTTCGAATTGGCAGCAGCAGCGACCCGAAAACGTTGAGTTCCTGCGAGATCTTCCTCGCCCGTTTCTGGCATGACAAGCTCACGAAAATCAAAGCGGCTGCCGAGGAAAGCGTTCGTGTTGGCAAACGTCCACCGTCCGATTCCTGAGTGGAGTGGAGCCTCAGATCGTGCCGCTGTGGTTCTCCGCCCCTTCCAAATTACTCAGGATTGGTTGTGTCAGCCGTGTCGCACGTCAAGGCTGGCATATGGGTCAGGCCCGGGCTCAGCGCCCTCTGAAACAGTCTTCAAGCGCTGGAGATAGTGAGTCCAACCTAGTATGTGTCGGTCCTGCGCGTCTCGCGGCAGCTGCCTGTGAGTCAGACGTACTCGCGTGCCCTCGGCCTCAGATTCTAGATCGATTTCCACTTGCGTTGAACCAGCAGGAACAGCGGGCATGCCTTCGCTCGGTTTTTCCCATCCCCATGTAAAAACGATGCGACGGTTGGGTATTACTTCAACGTATTCGCCTCGAATAAAATCCCGCCCGTTCGGATCCAGCCAATACTTGCCGCCCGGACGAGGATCGATTTCCGCCCGGAGTCCCATCCAACGAATCATCTTCGCGGGATCGGTCAGGAATTGAAAGACGACCGAAGGAGGCGCGTCAATGAAAACTTCTTTTACGAGGGGATCAACCACGCTCACTTCTCGCTTGTTTTTCGGCCTCCATTTTCAGCCTGGCCAATCCATCCTCCCAAAACGTATCGAGAAGCGCCCTGACCCGCGCGAAGCCTCGTGCTCTGAGCCGATAAAGCCGACTGGTCCCGCGCCTTCTCTCGCTCAATAATCCGGCCTTGGTCAGCACACGCAAATGCTGGGAGATCGCCGATCTCGTGGTCTTGAAATTATCAGCAATCTGCCCCGCGCGAAGTTCACGATTCCGGATGAGCCTGAGTATGGCCACACGCCGCGGCTCGGAAAGGGCCCTGAGCACAATGTCCGTCGGGTCGGGTGCAAAGCGCCTCTTCATCAAGAACCTCCTAGCGAACGTTAGTATACGCGAACGTTAGTGTCAACTGAAGTCACTGTGCGCGGAGATGGATTGGTTGTTGTTTTTTTTTTAAAAACCGCAACATTTAGGTTGACAGCCCACAGACAACACCGTATCTTGTGCATCGCTTGCTGGCGGCGTTCCCAGGGGAACGCCTAAAGGGAATCCGGTGCGAATCCGGAGCTGCCCCGCAGCGGTAAGCAGGAACGAGCACCCAAACACCACTGGTTTGCTCAAAAACCGGGAAGATGGGTTAGTAGAAGTCCCGTCATTTTCTTGACGGGACTCGCCTGCGAGTCCGAAGACCTGCCAGTGGCCACGCCAAGCCCGGCGTGAAATCAAGCAAGCCTCCGAGGGGAGGTTGGCGATGACCTGGCGGAGTGAGACTCTTCCCATTTCATTGGCCTTCCCTCGTGGATCTTGGCGGAAAGGCATCCATGGCAACACCGGTTCGGGTTAATAATGGAGATCCTGTCGTCACGTTTCCTTCGTCGAATAGCTACACGCAGATGCAGGTCCGGAAGCGCAACGGAACCCTCGAGCCTGCGGACGTAAACAAGATCGTTCGAGCGGTTGAAAGGTGCTGCGACGGATTGCAATCGGTCGACGCGATTCGTATCGCCAGCAAGACGATCGGTGGGCTCTACAACGGAGCGACAACGAAAGAACTTGACCTGCTTTCGATTCAGACAGCAGCCGCGCTTATCGCGGAAGAACCGGAATACTCGAAGTTGGCCGCCCGTCTTCTCTGCGGCTTTATCGCAAAAGAGGTTGCGAATCAAAACATCCATTCGTTTTCGCAATCCGTGGCCGCTGGAAAGCAGCATGGAGTGGTTTCGAAGGAGTTAGCGCTGTTTGTTTCCGAGAATGCACGCAAGCTGAACGACGCAGTCGACGAAAAGCGATCAGACCTTTTCGAGTACTTTGGATTGCGGACCGTCTACGACCGGTACTTGCTTCGTCATCCGGAAACACGCGAGGCACTCGAGACACCTCAACAGTTTTTTCTCCGCGTAAGCTGCGGACTCTCCCGGACGGTGCAAGAGGCAGTGGACTTCTACAGGCTGATTTCTGCGCACGACTACTTGCCGAGTTCTCCGACGCTCTTCAATTCTGGAACAAAGCATTCCCAGATGTCCTCCTGCTACCTCCTGGATTCCCCTGCTGACAATCTCGAAGCGATCTATGAAAAGTACAAGGACGTCGCACTGCTGTCGAAATTCGCGGGCGGAATTGGACTTGCCTATCACCGCGTCCGTTCCCGGGGCTCGCTAATAAGAGCGACCAACGGTCATAGCAAGGGAATCGTTCCGTGGCTCAAGACCCTGGACTCTTCTGTTGCGGCCGTGAATCAAGGTGGCAAACGGAAAGGTGCGTGCTGCGTGTACCTCGAAACCTGGCACGCGGACATCGAGGAGTTTCTTACCTTGCGCGAGAACACAGGCGACAGTGCCCAGCGCACTTACAACCTGAACCTCGCGAACTGGATTCCGGATCTGTTCATGAAGCGCGTCGAAGCCGACGAACTCTGGTCGCTCTTCGACCCGAAAGTCGTGCCACATTTTCCCGACCTTGTCGGTGAGACGTTCGAGAAGGCATATGTCAAGGCCGAGCAGGAGGAGCTGTTCACCCACCAGGTGAAGGCCCGGGATCTCTACGCCCGCATGATGAAAGTGCTCGCCGAAACCGGCAACGGCTGGATGACATTCAAGGACTCCTGCAACCTGAAGTCGAATCAGACGGCGAACCCGGCGAACGTGATCCACCTGTCCAATCTTTGTACGGAGATCACCGAAGTGAGCTCGCGCCATGAAACAGCTGTCTGCAACCTTGGTTCGATCAATCTGGCAAAACACGTCACGGCCGACGGCTTTGACTTTGGGAAGCTCGAGGAAACGGTGAGAATCGCGGTCAAGTTCCTGGACCGCGTCGTTGACATCAATTTCTATCCGACTGGGGCCGCAGCAGAGTCAAATCGGCGATGGCGTCCTGTCGGTCTCGGCGTTATGGGCCTGCAGGATGTCTTCTTCACCTTGCGACTCTCCTTCGACGGACCTCAGGCACGCGAGCTTTCCAAGCGCATCCAGGAGGAAATCTATTTCCATGCTCTCAGTGCCTCGTGCGGGCTCGCGGCAGAGTGCGCGCCCCATCCGGCCTTTGCCGAAACGCGTGCCGCCCAAGGGACACTGCAAATGGATGCTTGGCACGTTCGCCCCGAGAATGTGTTGCGTTGGGAGGGCTTGCGGAAGCGCATACAGTCTGTAGGTCTGCGCAATTCGCTGCTGATTGCGATCGCACCGACGGCGACGATCGCTTCCATCGGGGGTTGCTACGAGTGCATCGAACCGCAAGTCTCGAACCTGTTTAAGCGGGAAACCCTTTCCGGGGACTTTCTGCAGATCAATCGGTATCTGGTGGCTGAGCTCAAAAAGCTGAATCTCTGGAACGACGAAATGAGAAATCGGCTGAAGCTATCGGATGGATCGGTGCAATCCATCAACGAGATTCCCGAAGAGATTCGCGCTGTCTACCGTACCGCTTGGGAAATTCCCATGCGCTCGCTCATCGACATGGCGGCTGACCGCGGGACGTTTATCGATCAAAGTCAGTCGCTGAATCTCTTCGTGCAGAGACCGAACATTGGAAAACTCTCTTCCATGTACATGTACGCGTGGAAAAAAGGACTCAAGACGACGTACTACCTGCGGTCGCGCCCCGCTACCGAGATCGCCAAGACCACAGTAGCCATATCCACGGCTCAAGCGGTTGCTTGCTCGCTTGAGAACCCGCAATCCTGCGAAGCCTGCCAATAATGAACGAGGGGAGAAGGAGACGAGATGATTCTAAATCCGGGTTTTGATCTGACGTTACGTCCGATGAAGTATCCCGTTTTTTACGAACAGTACAAGGCCGCCATCAAAAACACGTGGACTGTTGAGGAAGTGGACTTTTCGAGCGACGTGAGTGATCTGCGCCAGCGGATGACCGCAGCCGAGCAGCATCTGATCAACCGACTGGTCGCCTTCTTCGCGACAGGGGATTCGATCGTTGGCAACAACCTCGTGCTGAATCTATACAAGCACATCAATTCTCCCGAAGCGCGAATGTACCTTTCGCGCCAGCTTTTTGAGGAGGCGCAGCACGTCGAATTTTACCTGACGCTTCTAGACACCTATATCTCCGATCCGGAGGAACGAAAGCAGGCATTCGACGCAGTCGAGAACATTCCGTCGATTCGCCGAAAAGCGGACTTCTGTTTCAAATGGATCGACTCGATACAAGCGCTCGACAGAATTCAAACTGCGGAGGACCGGCGAAACTTTCTCCTGAACTTGATCTGCTTCGCCTGCTGCATTGAAGGCCTCTTTTTCTTCGGCGCGTTCGCCTACGTCTATTTCCTTCGTTCGCGCGGTTTGCTTCACGGACTGGCGACGGGAACGAACTGGGTGTTCCGCGACGAGAGCGCCCACATCCAATTTGCCTTCGAAGTCATACGCACGGTCCGGCGACAGGAGCCGGAGCTCTTCGACAAACGCATGGAAGACCGGGTACTCGAAATGCTCAGGGAGGCAGTCGATTGTGAAATGGCCTTTGCCGAAGACGTTCTGAGCCTGGGCGTTGGCGGACTCTCCGCAAGAGAGATGCTTGAATATCTGCGCTATGTTGCGGATCGTCGCCTCGAAGCGCTTGGAATCGCGCCTTTGTTCGGTTCGAAAAATCCTTTCGGGTTCATGGAACTGCAAGACGTTCACGAATTGACCAATTTTTTCGAACGCCGCGTGTCGGCCTACCAGGTTGCCGTAAAGGGTGAAGTGGCCTTCCATGACGACTTCTGAGCAGGCTCCAGCGCAGAAAACTCCGATTGTGGAGATGGTGTTTTCTCTCCGCGGGAGCTCGCGATTGTCCACACATCGTGGGTCTGGGCATCAATGACATCCTTTTCCCCGCGTTCCCGTTCACCCCTTCAAGCGAAAGCGTGAGTGCTGAGGACATTGTCTTGGGCTATCGTCAGCTCATCGCGCGTGCCCATCTTTACTTCCGGGTGGCCGGCCGTCCGCGAAGTGGCTTAGTTTGGCGAACGATAGCCAATATGCTGTTACTTGTAGTAGGATTGCCGGAGCAAGTAGGAGATCATGAAAGAGCCGCATCTTTCCAAAGCCGAAACTCGCATTCTGGAGCAGTACTGGAAGCTGGGGACCGCGTCGGTGCGCGAGGTCTTGGAAAGCCTCCCGGAGGACGAACGTGTCGCTTACACGACGGTCCAGACGCTCGTCTATAGACTTGAGGAGAAGGGCGCGTTGCGGAAAGTAAAGAAGATTGGTAACGCCCAGCTCTTCCAGCCGGCCCTCGATCAGAGCCAATACCGCAACAGGCTGGTCCGCGACTTGCTGAACCTGTTTGGCGGATCGCCACGTCTTCTCGTCTCGAATCTGCTCGAGAACGGTGCCCTGACCTTGCGAGACCTTAAGACGCTTCAGGGTGCGGCTCGTGGTGATAAGAAGGGCCACAGTCGTGGAGGGGAACGTGCATGAGCATATCGCCCGCGCGATGTATTACTTCAGCGTCCATCTGCTATACGCATCGATTGTCGGCTCTGCAGCCTGGATGCTGACATCATTCCGGGGCGCAAGCGCTACCACCAAATATTGGATTTGGGTTGTGACGGGTTTGAATTTCGTCGTGCCGACAGGCGCGGTAATCGATAAGCTCTGGGGGCCGCATTTGGCATGGGCCGCACCGCTCGGTGCTATTGGCGGACCGGTGTGGCACATGACACAAGGTCAAACGTCCGTCGTACTTGCCGCGATGTGGATAACGGGCGCACTAACCATGCTGGTGCGATTGATGTCGCGTTTGCGCGGAGAGCGTCTCAAGGTTCAAGTCCCCGCCGACCTCGGCGATCATGATGTGACATCCGGCTTCGTGGCGGACGGCATACCGGTGAGCTTCGATAACAGGTATCCGGCTCCCGTAGTCAGCGGCGTCCTTAACCCACACATCTCACTTCCCATGGGCATCGATCGATTACTGAATCGACGAGAGTTGAAGGCGGTCCTACTTCATGAAATGGCTCACGCAAGAAGGCGCGATAATTTGATTCGCCTGGTCCACGAAGCTTCGTTGTGCGCCTTGTGGTTTCATCCGCTCGTGTGGCTCGCCGGAGCGCGCATGGCGCTCTATCGCGAACTCTCCTGCGATGAATCTGTAATCCGGCGCGCATACGGGCAAGAACTGGTTTCAGCGCTCGCCAAACTTGCAGTCCCCGACAAAGCGCTGCTTCTGAAAGCGACAGCCTCATCGCATCTGAGCTATCGATTGGCGCGCCTAGCCGGGTCGGCACAAGCGACACACCGAGCAACAAGCCTTCTACTGGCATCGCTATTCACCGCTGTCATCGCTACCGGCGTGTTTGCGACTGTCGCACATACCGCCTGCTGCTTCGTCCCAAAACACTGACCGTCGCCTGGTTCTCGCTCACCTACGACCCTCCGAAGCGTCCAATTGCAATGTACACGTATACTGTAGTAGGGTTGCCGTATTATGTAGTAGAGAAAGGGGGGCATGCAGAATCCCAGAGGGCATCCCTCGAGTTCATTGCAGGAAAGGAAGGACCATTCCATGAGACATGGACGAACCCTGTTGTTATTGGCGGCTGGAATTTTCTCCGGAATTGCATTGTCGACGGGCGCGGTTGCGAACGCTCTTCCAACGCAACAAGCCGAGCAAGTTTCGCCAACCATAGCTTCCGTGGTGGACCGCGAGATTAGTTCCGTCGAACAGCAGATTCTCGATGTCGCAGAAGCCATGCCCGAAGACAAATTCAGCTTTTCGCCGGAGGGTCTGAACATTCGTGGCAGCGACTACAAAGGCGTGCGCTCCTTTGCCGTGCAACTCAAGCATGTTGCCGCCTCGAACTACTTCATCTGGTCCCACCTGACCGGTGACAAACTCCCGGAAGACTTGAACGACGGCAACGGTCCCGAGGGCCTGAAGACCAAAGCCGGCATCATCGTGTTCCTCAAGCAGTCCTTTGCACTCGGCCACAAGGCCGCCGCTACGCTCACCGCCGACAACCTGTTGCAGGTTCCGGAAGGCAGTAAGTCCACGCGCCTGGACCTCGCTGAGTTCGGCGTCGCTCACGCCTACGACCACTACGGTCAGATGGTCGAGTATCTGCGGATGAACGGCATTGTCCCGCCCGCCAGCCGCAAGAAATCCGAGTGAGTGGACATGAATGTCATCTCGATGGATTCAGATGAATTGGGGAGAGTCGCACGAATGAAGCAAATACGAATCTGGTTGATCCTTGCAGCCCTCATCTCTGCCGCATCAGCGAGCGCGATTCGCGCGCAACAATCGCAGCCACCCAGTTCACAGGTCGTGGATCTGAAATCCTCCGACGGCACGCCGCTGAAGGCCACTTACTTTCCCGCGGCTAAACCTGGGCCCGGAGTGTTGCTGTTGCACCAGAGCAATCGCGACCGCAGATCGTGGGACGGCATGGCAGCCCAACTGGCCAGTGTGGGAATCAACACGCTCACACTGGATATGCGTGGGCTGGGCGAGAGCGGCGGCACACGCGCTGAATTCAAGCGCATGCCTGAAGATGTTGATACGGCGCTGGAGTTCTTGATGTCGCAGCCTGGAGTAGACCCCCATGTAATTGGCCTCGGTGGAGCAGGCTGGCTCGGCGTTACCTACTCTGTGGAGGCGGCGCGCCGCCATCCTAAGGACATAAAGTCGCTGGTCTTGATGTCGGGTGAGACTGGTCGTGATGGTCTTCAGTTCTTGCATCAGGCATCACAATTTCCCGAGCTGTTCGTGTTTTCCGACGAAGACGAATATCCGCCAACGCAAGACGCGATGAAGCTGCTTTACGTCACAGCATCCAGCCCCAACAAGAAACTGGTGCACTACTCGGCTGCCGAAGATGCGCCGTGGCTCTGGTACGAGACGTCCGATGTATCAAAGGTTCCCGCTTACGGTGGCCATGGAACTGATATGTTCAAAGTGCACGCCGAGCTGTGTGCGATCATCGTGCAATGGTTTGTCACCACATTAATCAAGACGCCTGGTCACGCGCCGGCCGACACTCTGGCGGCGGCGGCGCTCCTGAACCAACTTCAGACTCCCGGCGGAGCGGTGCAGGTAAAGCAGCAACTAGTAGAAGCTCGAAAAAAAGATCCGCAGGTGCAGTTGTGGCCGGAGGTTGCCGTGGACATCATCGGCGAGGACTATCAGCGCGCCGGAGACGTCAAGAATGCGATTGAGATTTTTCAACTTAATCTTCTCGCATATCCTGACTCTGCTGACGCGAACTGCAACGTTGCAGGTACCTATTTGGCAGATGGGCAAAAAGACCTCGCCCGACAATATGCCGAGAAGGCATTGGCTCTGCTGGACTCTCACAAGACGCCTCTATCCTCTTGGTCCGACACAGAACCGAGACGCGATGAGATTCGCCACAGTGCAGAGCAGACGCTGGCACAAGCGACCAAGGGACCCAATCATTGACATTTCATGGGAGCTTAAATCGCGAGGACATTCATGCAGTAAAGAATGACAGGTGAGGAGGAATCGAATGCAAAAGGCTTGGCTTTGTTTGTCTGCAGCGGCTGCTCTGTGGATGCCTGCAGGCTTACAGGCAAAAGAAACTTCCGCGGGTCGCCCCGGTTGCACGCAAGCAAGCCCCAAACAATGTGTAAGCCTGGCACTCGAAGCTATGGGTGGCCATGAACGCATGGCGCAAGTGAAGAGTGTGCGCCTGCAGATTATCAAGCATACCGTGCTTGTAGAACAGTCCTACCGGCAGGAGCCTTTCATTACCTCGTATGAGCGCGGCCGGACCACGCTAGACCTGGAAAAGCAACGGGTACTCACGGAAGTGAAGGTCACGTGGCCCGAGTCTGATGCGAACCAGTCGGATTCCGATTCCATTTTGATCGTGAGTCCTGAAGGCGGCGTGCAACACGCCAAGGACGGCGACTCCCCTTGCTCTCTTGGCGACCTCAACTCTGCGCGGGCGATGCTGGCATTAGGGCCAGCGCGTCTTCTGCTCATCGCGCTCGACGCCCCGGACTTACACTTCGAAGCGCCGAAGACCCTCCGATCGACGTCGCATGCGGTTGTGGGTTTTACCTGGCAGAAAGTTCCGGTTCGTGTGCTTCTCAATGCGTTCAACCACGTGCCCGACGCTGTTGAGACCACCCAGCAATTTCGAGACTTCTGGTATTTCTGGGGAGACGTTGAACAGCGCATCTATTTCGACAATTGGAAACTGTCGCAAGGCATCAGTTATCCCACGAACGTGGTAGAGGAGCGCAACGGCGTTCTGTGGAGTTCAACCCAAGCGCTCAACGTTGAGTTCAATGTTCCGATTGACGACAAGTTATTTGAAATGGATGTTAAGGTTGCCAGACAAAGCGCAGCAGCACACGGTTGGAACCGACCGTTTCACGTCACAAAAGAAACGGTCCTGGCACCTGGTGTCGATCTATTCCCAGGCGCTTGGAACTCGACCATCGTGAAGGAACCCGATGGGATCGTCATTCTGGAAGCGCCGATTTCCGGACTTTACACGCAGGGAGTGATCGAGGAGGCCAGAAAGCGCTATCCGGAAGCGCCTGTCAAGGCTGTGCTGTCCACGTCAGATTCATGGCCACATACGGGAGGTGTGCGGGTCGCGGTCGCACTGGGTCTTCCCGTTTACATTCTCGATCTGAACCAGCCGTTGCTCGAGAAGATGACCAGCGCCCCTCATACGTTAGATCCGGACGCGCTCGAAAAAGCGAAGAGTTTGAAAGCTCCACAGTGGAAGATCGTTTCTGAAAAGCAGGAGGTTGGCAGCGGCAAAAATCGGATGGAGTTGTATCCATTGCGCGGTGCGTCGACCGAGAGACAGTACATGGTATACTTTCCGGAATTCCACTTGCTTTATGCTAGCGACACCCTGGCGCTAAACGATGACGGCAGCTTATACGATCCGGAACTGATGCACGAAGTCGTGCAAGCAGTGAAACGGGCAAACCTGAAGGTGGACACCGTCTTCGCCATGCATCAAGGACCCATGCCGTGGGACCAGGTGCTCGCCTTGATCGAGAAGTCTCAACATTCCTGAAGCGGCTCGGTTTGACCGGCTAACGAGGCTGAACCTCGACGGGTTCGGGCAGATGCACAGAGCCCGTCATCAATTCTTTGATCTGGCCCACTTTGGATATCAGGGTGATCAGTCTCGGATGGAAGCCGATGTCAGAAATCTGACCAGACTCGGCCTCATCGAACAGCGAAGCATTGAAGGGCCTTCTTCCTACTTGACGAAGGTCCTCACGCTCACTAAGGAAGGCCAGCGGCTACTGGAACGCAACGGACACGAAGACCGAAGGTTCCGCAAAGCCGCTGCCGATGGACTCAGATTTGGCAATCGTTCTGAAGGAACATCGAGAAAGAACAAAGTACTATGATTCGCCATGGATCTTTGTGAATCCAGCCACGGGGAATCCGTTCTGGCCGAGCAAGATTCGCGAGAATCATTTGGTGCCCGCAGGAATTGAGGCGGGCATCGGCCGTGTGGGTTGGCATACGTTTCGGCAAGGCGGCATCGAGGCGGCAGTAAGGGTTCCGGAGACTACCAACTCCTTCCAAATCAGTACGAGCTCTACTTCGTAAGTCCTTGAAAAACCAAGCGGCGATGATTTCGATTCCCATCGCCCGCTCCATTTTCTTGGCTAGTATTACTGTATTCTTGGTCCAATCTCACGATACATATGATCTAACTAATCTGATCTGACAGGACCTCTGATTGGCTCTTTGGGCCGAGTTCCGTCACGCATTCCCTACAGCGGAGAGTCACTCATTTCACTTGAGAGAGAAAATTGGCTCCGGGGCCTGGACTCGAACCAGGATAGCCAGATCCAAAGTCTGGAGTCCTACCAATTAGACGACCCCGGAGCCGATGATAGCAGTGTAGCAGAGGCCTGCGACGGTTCCCAAGTTGGACGATTGTGCGTGATGTGGCGCTTTCTGTTAAATTGGTAAGACGTCTCTTGACGGGGAGAGGTGTCCGAGCGGTTTAAGGAGCACGCTTGGAAAGCGTGTGTAGGAGAAATCCTACCGTGGGTTCGAATCCCACCCTCTCCGCCACTCCCTTTATTTTGTTGTATTTACAACGCGTGGTGTCTATTATGGTGTCTGTTTTGCACTGGTTTCCGGCCAGCTATCGCCGGAAAAGAGGCCTGCAGACATGTCCAAACGCGGCAATAGCTACGGCAGCGAAAATCGCGTCAACATCCTAAAAAAGGTCAAAGTCGGCACAAATTGGAACTTGTACCCCGCCGTCGTCGAACCTAACGGTAAACTCCGGGACAAGGTTCGGGTGCGCGGCAAAGTCGAACTCCATCCCGAGGGATTCTACTACATCGAGTGGTGGCAGGACGGAAGAAAACGCGAACAGATCAAAGATCGCGCTGAGGTGGTGGACCGCGCCCGTCGAAAAGCCCTCGAACTGGAAGCGAACCGCGCGGGCATCGAGACCGTTCAAGAAAACGGCAATGTCAAGGGGCTCATGCTTGCCGAAGCTGTTGCCTCCTACCTCAAGGACATGGAGCCGCCCCAGCGCGAGCCCAAGACCTACATGGCTTACAAGTATTGCTTGGAGCTGTTCGCCAGCAACTGCGCGAAGCGCTACGTGCAGGATGTGAAGCGCGAAGATCTGCTGGCGTTTATTCGTAAGCTGTATGAACTCAATTGCGGCCCCCGCACGGCGTACAACCGGGCGGTGATTGTTTCGCAGCTTCTAAAGGCGAACGGGGTCACGAAGCTGCTCCGCAATCGGGACTGGCCGGAATACGTTGAACCCATCCGTCCGATCTACGAGGAAGAGGAAATCCAAGCGCTCCTCAGAGCTTGTGATGGAGATGAGCGCGTTCTTTATCTTTGCTACCTTCTGACTGGGCTTCGGGACAAAGAAATGCGCCACTTGACCTGGCGGGACATAGATTTCCGTACCCACGTGATCCGTGTAACGAGAAAACCTCTCTATGGGTTCAAGCCCAAGAACAAGGAAGAGCGCGAAGTTCCAGTGCCCGCATCGCTGATCGCGGCGCTCAAGAAATACAAAGGGTCAACGAAGCTGAACGCGGACGCGTTGGTCTTTCCGAACGAGTCGGGTCGGCCAGACAAGCGGCACGAGTTCAAGCTGAAACGGATCGCCTTTCGCGCGGAACTGAATTGTGGGCAATGCGTCTCGAAGCACGGGAATAAGTGCTCGGAAGGCCCGTACTGCTCTAATTTCTTCCTCCATAAATTTCGGCACACGTTTGCGACGCGCAACCTGCAAGATCACGTTTGCGACATCAAGACGCTGCAGAATTGGATGGGACACAAAGACTTGGCTTCCACGATGGTTTATCTGAAGGCGGTTCGGAACAAAGATGTGATGGCTCGTGTGAATTCTAGCGAACTGGCAGGATTCGCGGCGGCATGAACAAGCACAACAGTCCGAACAAGAGCCGTATGATGTTATTCGTTCGCGGGAAAAACGCTCTTGCGCACTCGTTAAATGCGATCTGCGCGTATTTCACCATGTTTCCGTTGGAATTCCCGTTCAAGCTATTCTGCAGTTATGCGAAGCAATCAGAGTGGGTCCTCGATCCATTTTGCGGGCGGGGCACGACGAACTATGCCGCCCGGCTGCTTGGTATGCCATCGGTTGGCATTGACAGTAGTCCGGTTGCCGCAGCTATCGCCAAGTCAAAGATGGTTCGTGTCTCTACGGAATCCGTAGTGGCTGCTGCCGAGGCCCTTCTGGATACGTCCTCAAAACCACGTGAACTTCCTGTGGGAGAGTTTTGGGAGTGGGCATATTCGGAATCAACGCTGGTGCAAATGTGCAGAATTCGAGAGCCACTTCTCAAGGATTGTTCAGACCCGTCGCGCGTTATGCTGAGAGCGATATTGCTTGGGGGGCTTCATGGCCCTCTAAACAGAGGGACTGCGAGCTATCTCTCAAATCAGTGTCCTCGGACGTTCGCACCGAAACCGTCTTATGCAGTGAATTTCTGGAAAAAGAGAAAACTGCGTCCGCCGAAAGTAAACTTAGTGGATATCGTGCGCCGCCGCGCGAATTGGTATCTCAGCGATCAGCCGAGAACTGCGGACGGTTTCGTCATACATGGCGACAGCCGAACTATAGTCATGGAAGCTCTCCCTAAGAAATTCAGCTGGGTTGTGACATCGCCTCCATACTACGGCCTTCGAACCTATATAGCGGATCAGTGGCTCCGAAATTGGTTTGTCGGAGGGCCGCCCTCGGTGCCATACGATCAGCGAGAAGAGGATTTGGCGCACAGCGATCCCGATGAATTTGCTGACCAACTACGAAAGGTGTGGACGAATGCCGCTGCCGCATCAAGCCAGAGTGCGAGGCTCGTTTGTCGTTTTGGAGCGATTCACGACCGAAAGACGCACCCACTTGGGATTATTAAGAAATCTTTTTATGACACAGGGTGGCGTATTGTCACAGTACATGAAGCGGGAAGCGCGTCGAATGGGAAACGGCAGGCTCAGCAGTTCGGTATAAAAGAATGCAAAGCACCACGACAAGAGTATGACATTTATGCGGTGCGCGTGTGGTGAGACGAAGAGCTTTTCTTGACGATGAAAAGTGTCGGTTTAGGCCCGCGACCTCGCCGCTCAGTTGTCCAAGCTTCATCCTTGGGCCCAAGAATCTCGTTGAGCGCGTCTGGTACCATTCTGAAAGCGACGGATTCTCTATCTGACATCGTCGCCGGCAAGGCGTCCTTGAGGATACCAACCACAACACCCCACGGTATCCCCTTGTCTTGGATGGCTTCGTAGAACCGGTCGTCTTTCGCGAGGGCCTCAATCGCTCGCTCCTGATTTGCTCGAAAGCGGTCGACTTGGACTTTTTTCCCGGTCTCTTTGCCATCCGTGACTTTGTGACTGACCAGAACGTCGGGTGTAACTGTAGGGGCCTCCTCATACCGGGCCTTCAATTGTGACGCATAGGTTTCGATAGCTTCTCCACTATACGTGCTATCCAGACTGTTGTAGAGCTTGGTGAAGGAGAGCACGCGCACCAATATCGGGTATGCCATATCGTGCACTCCACTCCAGAAGACGCCCTGGCCGCGGATTGGCTCGTTAAGGAGGGAACTACGAATGTCCTCGCTAAAGTGCGCGTTCGCACGTTGAACATTCTGGAGGTCGGCTGCAGATAGCATATGAAAGAGAAACCAATTGTCGCCCTGACTCAGTATCTCCGTCGGAATGCTGCCCGGTTGCTGCGTGATGAGCACTGCGCCGAGATCGTATTTCCTGCCTTCCTTAACCCATTCTATGTATGGACCAGCGGCGGAGGCCTCTTCGTTCAAGACCGACTGAGCTTCCTCGACAACTGCAATCGTGGGAATGGGGTTGGGATTTGCCTTGGTAAATTCCTCTTGGTTGTGATCAAAGATTCGTCGCAGTATGAGACCTGACAGTACGAATGACGGACCTCCCCGAAGCTGCGAGACGTCGAAAATGCAAAGCTTTCCAGCCGAAAGGGCTTCCAAGAGCATGTCCATCATTTGACTGCTTGCATCGTGCAGCATCTTAACGACGGCCGTCATGTTTGCGCGAGCGGCATAGGCCTCGACATCGCCTTGCTTTTCGTCGAGCCGCACCAGCCGCCTGATCTCGTCGATGTCGGCGCTATTGCCATCTTTAGCGACCAGGTCGACCAGCGTCCCCCAGTCGCTTTGATTCATTCCGCGAAGTTTCCGAACATTCTGTTGATCTTGCCTCTCCGGAGACAAGGCAATTGAAATCACATCACCCGGGCGGAGTCGCCGAATGTCGAGTTTGACGCCACCTGCGACAAACGACCCGTAGAAATCGCTCGGGGCTTCCCTTGAGGTGAATACGGCAATTTTGTCTTGCAGATCGGGAACGTCGCACAATCCTGGGTTGCCCTTGTCATCAGGCCAAAAGTATTCCCCGTCAGGGTCAAAAATGATTGTACCGACAGGAACTTCGCGGTCACCCCGTTTTCTGACCTTGCAATCCGAGGAATAAAGCGTGCTGAAGAGAAGCTTTGTCAGATTTGACTTCCCGTAGCCTGCTCGGGCGAAAACAAAAGTTCGGCGAGAGACTAGGTTTTGGAATGGGAAGCGAACGACTGCGGAAAGCGGCTGGACCTGCACCCACGATTCAACTTGAGCGCGGTCATCGTCACCCGCATAAACGTATTCGCCGAGAGCAAAGAACCCCAGTTCGGCGCCGTCGCCGTAGTGGCCCACTAAGTAGCGGAGCACTTCGTCATTTGGAAATGCGACAGGACTGCCCACGTGCGGAAGGCGACGCAGGGAGGGCGCGAACCGGACTGCACCGTCTTCCGCCCGCACAACTCCAAGGACACGAATATTAACGCGATAGCGAAGATACTCCTCTCGTAAGTGATCCGGGACAAGACGACCTTCGGACACCGCTCGTATGCTGTATTCCTCTCCAGTCCCGCTTGCAAGAATTCCTTCGGCCGAGAGAGACGTAATGCGACCGAGAACTGCCTCATTTGGATGCTCAAGTTGAACGAGCAGAAATTGGCCGTGCATAGGCACGTTGTGCAACCTCGACCGGTAAGGGAGCGTGAGATCTGCATGGAATTCGAGACCGCCTTCGTGGAAGCCACGAAAAACGCCAACGATCTCGTGTCGGGGAAACAGTTCAAGCATGTCTGGCTCCTTTCCTACCTGTAGCGTTTCGCTGCTGGATCAGTTGCTTGAAGAGCGAGTTCCTCGAGAATCCACTTCTTCTCGTCGAGGTTCGCCCGCAAGGCTTCTAAAATGGCATCCTCCAGAAGTCGCATATCGAAATCAGTAAGTGCAGCGTGCTCGTGAGCCTTCTGGAGGCACTGTGGATAAAGAGGAACAGGAAATCCATCTTTCGCGTCTTCCAGCAGGAAGCCGAAGATGCTCGCAGCCTCTGCTTTTTGAGAGAGGAGCAGATCGATTGCCCAGATTGGGTCGTAGGGGCCCTGACCGAATTTAACGAGGAACATCTTACCTGCAACGAATTTGTCTTCTCGTTTCAGGTATTCATCCCACTGATAGACGCGCTCTTCTATGTTGATGGGCACTTCAACGTAACAAGGGTATGTGGTACGCATCACGCCCTCTAACGCAAGAGCGAGCCTGTACGTTTGGAGCACGCTGCTCCGTTTTGCTATGCCGGCGACATATATTCGTCTGCGATGCTGCTCGAACTGACGCGTAATGGCCTCTTCCAGACCGCGCCGATATCGTCCGAAGAGGTCCTTGGAAAACATTTTTGAGCGCAACAAGCCGTCGCACAAGATGACGGTGTCAGTTCCAAAGTCTTTGTCGCGTACAAGAGAGAAAAGAACAGCCCATTCCGTGACTTCGCGGTAGACGCTTACCCAGCTTGGGTCGAGCTCCTTGAAAACTGGTGAAAGTTCGCTCAGGGTGCGAATGCCGAAGTATTCCATCATCCGGCCAAGGGCGGTCCGGCCTGATCCGTCGGCGTTAACGTGTCTGCTATCAAGTTGCTCGAGAGAAGTATTTCTGGCGATAACTTCGAGGCAATACTCGTTCTGGCTGGAATCGACGACTCGGATTAGTTGGATCATGAATGGGTCGAAACGAAATCGGTTATACCCTCCATCCGTGCCCACTAGTGATATGGCAGTTGCGGCTCTGGGGTGTATGATTCGGGTCGCATCTTTTAGAGGCCGGACGTCTTTCCGCATCTGTTCCAAAACATGACGGTCCACATTGATGGACGCGCGGATTTGTTGGTCCAGTTTTTCCAAGCTGGGTTCTTCGATCATTTTGATACTCTGCTCTTTTGTAAGGCCCCTGGATGCATGAACTCAGGCACCGCATTTTTCCCCCGAGTCAGTCCTTCAATAGCGTCGAGGTCCTGCAAGAACTGACCAGGATCGACTTTTAGGTAGCGCCATGCGCTGAACTCGGGCCGAGGTAAGGCCATCATCTGTTGTCGGGCTTCGGCGAGCCGCTCAGACGCGCGCTCGTTTTCACCAAGCATTTGGAGGGCAATTGAAAGGCATTGCTCATAGTTAGGCCCCGGGAGTCTGTTCTCGCCGTCCAATTCCACGACCCGGCCAAACAGATCCTTCGGCGGAATTCTCGTCTCACCCCATTCGGCCATCGCGTAATTGAAGGATTCCTGCACCGCGAGCGTCTTAGGGTCAGGCCTTTTTGGACTGATCGCGTTCATCGCCTCGAGGAAGCTGCCCAGCCCAATCCAGCAGAGACTCAGATTCATGTTGACAGCACTGCGCTGATGAGGCACCAAATCTGGACGCGTGGCGAGCGGGCGTAGAATCTGTGTTGCTATGGAAAGCGATTCTCGTGAGAAGAAGAGCTCTTTCGAAACCGCCAGCTGGCCATCAACATCGAGGGCGCTGACGGCACGCGACGACGAAATGCGGGACAGCATTGAAGGCGCGATATCTGCGAGTAACCGCACAGCAACAGTGACCTGGGGATATGCCACCTCCGTCATTTCTAAAACACGCGTGACGTCGGCAATGGCGGAATCAGTGTTCTTCTTCATCGCTTCCAACTCCGCTCGCGCGAGGAAAAGCTCGGCGTCAGAGACTCCGGCCGTGTTTGCTTGGTTCAGAAGAGCGATGGCCTCATCTATCCTGTGTTGACGTCTGCGGATTCGGGACAGAGTACGTAGGATTTCCCCATCAGTTGCATGGTTCTCTCTGATTTTGTCCAGTCGTGTCTCAAGAATTTCTGCTGGAATCGTGTCCTTCTTACGGAAGGATCGCGATGCAATGCCCGAAAGGAATTCCAACACCCCTTCGCGGTCTTCGGGATTGCTTCGCATGATGGCCTTTGCAAGCTCGCGATACTCCTGCGCAAGGCGGCTCTTCGGCCGTTCCATGGTGAACACCGACTGATTGAGGAGAGTGAGGCTGTTATAGTGATGAATCGTCGCAGTCAACTCATCGTATTCGAGTGAGTCCTTTAGACGCTTGGTTATGCTCCCTAGGATTTGGTATTCATCATCAAGGTCGGGGACATTAGACATAACGAACTGGAGTTGAATGCGTTTCCTTCTGAAGCCTTGCTCTTCCGATCGGATTTCTTTGACTACCTTCTCCAAGCCTCTTCGGTTTTGTTCGTTTGGGAAAAAGAAAATCGTTACGACATCTGGCAACTGCCTTGTGCAGATTCCCCTTACATCCGTGAGTCCAGTTCGAGAGTCGATTAACACGTAGTCGGGCTGTAACACGGATTTCCATTGTGACTTGAGATTCTCGAACAAAAGATACCCGTCTCGTTGAAGATACAGTTCGTGCCAATTGAGCGCACTTAGGCGGGTTCCATAGAACTCATCTTGTTTGCCAGAAGGCATGATCCAAAGGTGCCCTTTATCTGTACCGACGAGAGGAGACTTGTACACGAACTTGCCAAGCTCCGGAGCAACCCCGGTCTCCACGTATTCGGTTACATAGTCGACTAGTCCCGGGACCGCGGTCTGAGGTCGCGGGAGATTGAAAGTATCTAGGCCCGGAGCTTCGAGGTCGAAATCGACCAAGAGGACGCGCCGGCCGGACAAGGCTAGCTCGACCCCGACGTTCACTGAGGCCATGGTGCGACCGACACCGCCTTTGAAAGAATAGAACGTTACGATTTGCATGCTTCTCCCTAGCTCACCACCGCTGGACAAGCGAATAGGCGGAAGCCCGCGGCTTGTCGGCGATAAGAATCGATGTCCCGGAGTTCGGAAAATCGTTGGTCCGTGGATTCTTGTGAAATATGCGCGGCCTCGGACTGTTCCTGCCGAAGCGCACGGCGCCTTAAGAGCTCGACGTTCGACGGCACGGTAAGAAGAAATAGCAATTGATCGTTGGCTGCGTTTTGTATCAGTTGCCCGTTCTCCCACCGGGCCAGCGAAGCCTCGCCGAGTCGAGTTAATTCTGCAAACTCGGCTCTCGACATGTTGTAGCGTTTTCTCAACTCCAGGATCTCTCTTGGCGCGAGAACCCTCAGATGACGGCAGACAGCATCATGCCGAGCTTCTTCTGCTTCGCCGTCCGTGAATTGAAAACCGCAATTTGTGCAGCTCCTTACGGGCACAGCTGCTGTCAGTTGCACGGCCGAGGAGCCCTCCCCATACGTAAAAGCGTCTTCTTCTACGCTCGTTTTCACGTTGTTGCTTTCACAGTTCGGGCAACGCACTGATGGATGAGTGGGAAAGGTCACTATTCTTTGGTTTTCTTTCATTCTGATTTCCTTTCCGTCGCGTCCGGCTTACTAACTTCGCGATCGCTGTAATGAAAACTGCGTCCGCAAATCTTCCCGCCTTTTAGCTGCAATTTGACATAGAGCTTGGGCGCGCCGGGTTTAAGGTCCACTAGCATGACGTACGCAACCTCGGAGCGTGATTGGCGCAGGCTTACTTGCTGGATGGGGTGTCCTGTATCAAGGAGATGCGCGACGAAATGCCAAGCACCGGCCTCTGTGAACGGCATATCCACTTCAGGGTTGACGACTTTTCCCGGCGTCCACTCTGTGGGCATCTTGCGGCTCCATTCCGTTATGCGGTCTTGCCTGCGCTTAGCAAGCCGAGAAAGTTCGGAACGTACAGGGTCTAGGTCGTCTCGTTCTTGTTCTGCCACGCGCGAACTCCAGCATGACTTGCTCCCTTGGCCCAACAGCTGTGCTATCATATGATATGGGCACTGGCATTGTCAATTGATTTCTAATTGGTCTGTGATATCATATGATTTGGCGAGGGCAAAGATGATCCTCTCAGATAACGAGACCAAGGTTGACCTCCTGAACAACGAGGCCATAGCCAGGACAATCGTCATGCTCCTCCGGGAGCGGCCTGACCATCCTGTGACGATCGGCGTGCACGGCGACTGGGGCGCGGGAAAATCAAGCGTCCTTGAGATGATAGAAGCCGCACTCAATGCGCAGGACCGCGCCCTCTGTCTCAAATTCAATGGCTGGCGATTCCAAGGCTTCGAAGACGCCAAGATCGCACTCATCGAAGGCATTGTCTCACCGGCCTGCTGGAAAAGCGTCCCGCTCTGACGAAGGCCGGAGCGGCGGTAAAGGATATTTTCCATCGCATCGACTGGCTGAAAGTTGCCAAGAAAGCCGGCGGCCTCGCCCTGACAGCTTACGCGGGACTTCCGGCTGGGGGCGTCCAGGCCCTCGTCGGCACACTAGAAGGATTATTTGCCGATCCGGCCAAACTGGCCACCAAGGAAAACCTTGATTCCGCTCTTTCCGAGGCCAAAGGCCTCCTGAGACCGGACGGCGAAACCAAGAATGTTCCGGAGGAAATAGCTGCTTTCCGAAAAGCTTTTGACGATCTCCTGAACCAGGCAGGCATCGACCAACTTGTGGTTCTGATTGATGATCTTGACCGCTGCCTCCCGGATACGGCCATCGAAACGCTGGAGGCTGTACGTCTGTTTGTCTTCACATCGCGGACCGCGTTCGTCGTCGCTGCCGACGAAGCGATGATCGAATACGCAGTCCGCAAGCATTTTCCTGATCTTCCAGACACAACCGGACCGCAGACATACGCGCGAAACTATCTTGAGAAACTGATTCAGATTCCATTTCGCATCCCCGCCTTGGGAGAGACCGAAACCCGTGTCTACGTCACGCTGCTCATGATCGGCGCCGAGATTGGCGAGAATGACCCCGGCTTCACAAAACTTATTGCCGCCGCGCGCGAGCGGATGAAACGTCCCTGGACGTCCGCCGCCCTCGATGCGGCGAGCGTCAAGACCGCGTTGGCAGAAAAAGCGGACCGGGCACAAAATGCGCTGATGCTGAGCGAGCAGATCGGTCCGATCCTTGCCAGCGGTACAAAAGGAAATCCACGGCAGATCAAGCGATTCCTCAACACGCTCCTGCTGCGACAATCCTCCGCCAACGCGCGCGGATTCGGCGATGATGTAAAGCTGCCTGTTCTTGCCAAGTTGATGCTCGCCGAGCGCTTTCTCCCCCGCCTCTACGACCAGATCGCAACTGCCGCAGCTTCCTCCACGGACGGAACCTGCCCTGAGCTGGCCGCATTGGAAGCCGCAGCTTTGGACAACGGTCCCAGAACAGCGAAACCAGCTGAGGCGGCGACCGAAGCGAAAACTGCTGCCCGAGCTAAAACTCCCGCAAAGGTGGAGGTTGTTCCGCCGGCGGAGAGCGCCTTGCTTAATGAATGGCTTGCGGCGCCTGCAGTCAAGTCGTGGGCGCTCGTCGCTCCCCCGATGGGAACCATGGACCTCCGCCCTTACCTCTTCGTCGCAAAAGACCGGAAGGATTATTTCGGGGCGACTTCGATTCTCGGACGACTTGCCGCTGTCGCCGAAAAATTGCTCGGTCCAAAGATTGCGGTTCAAGCGATGGAACCGGAGCTGCGCCAGCTCGCGATCGCCGAAGCCGGGCAGGTTTTTGAGGCAGTCCGCACGCGAATTGTGAGCGGCGATACTTTCGACAAGGAGCCTGCCGGAGCCGCCGGCCTCGCCGTGCTTGTCAAAGCGCATCCGGGCCTCCAAGGGAACCTCCTCGAATTCCTCGAATCCTTGCCGCGCAATCGACTTGGCCCCTGGGCATGCTCGGGCTGGGAAAGCGTCATCAAGGACCCGCCCATGAGCCAGCGTTACGACAACCTCCTCGACGCATGGAGCAAGGACGGCGGTCCGTTTCTCAAAGGCGCAGCCAGCGGCGCGCTGCGCACACGCAAGCAAGGGATCGTCCGCTAATGGGTACCTCCAACGCCTACGGCGGACCCGGCGGCGGCACGCCGCTTGTACCCACTTGGCTCGGTTCCGATGGCCCTGCACCGGCACCGCCTGCCCCACCGCCACCAGCCACCGCTCCTGCCCCGAATGGCGAACCCGCCCCGGTCCCGACACCCCCTGCCCTTCCGCCGATCCCGGCCATCACCGCCCCGGACCGTTTCACCATGGCACGAAACAATCTTTCGCGCTTCGCCACATCAGGCGGCAACGACCGCGCCAGCCTAGGTCGCGCAGTGTCGCAGTATGTCTCGACTGCAGCAGGCGGGAGCCGCACGGCTGCACAACGGATGGGCGCGTCGCGCGCCGCAGGCGCCAGACTTCTCAACTTCCTCTCCAACGCGACCGTCAGCGGGCCGCGCGAAGCATTGCGCGCCCTTAATCTCCAAAGCCTCGCGGGACGCCCGATCGAAGAAGTCTTTCTCGGCCTCATGGATTACGTGTGTCAAGGCCAGGACGGCGGCACAGTAGACGAAGGAATAGCGCGAGAGGCTTTCATCGAGACCATTACAGAACTGGCGGAGAACGGAATCACCGACATCGATGCCCTCACGGCCGACCAGATGCAGACCATTTTCGAACTTTACGCAGCCCATGCGATCGAAGCGCGCCTGTGCAACGACATCGGCACAAAAGCCATCATCCTGCCTTCCGACCCGGCGGAGGCTGTGACCGTGCAGGCTCAACTTCTCGATTTCGTCCGGGGCAGCGTCGCCGATGCGCTCACCAGGGCGCAAATCAACATGCAAGCCCTCACTCCCGATACCGTGTTCAGAATTGTCACAAGCGTGTATGAGCAGGCCTTCAGCATTCTGCAAACAATGGGCGAGGTAGAGGCGGAATCATCATGAATCGTCACCTCATCATCGGACGCTTCGGATCGTCTGACCGTCTGCCTGTCCCGACTGCCGAAGGCGAGGTCGGCACCCGGCTGGAATTCGTAGTGGGCAGGCGCCGGCTCGGACATGGAATCGGCGACGCGCTCGACGACCTCGCCCGCTTCGGGGTTTTTCCATCTGAAATCGGGCTTGATCTGCTAGTCCTCGCCGCGCATGTTCACGCGGCCGACACAAGGATCTCGCGGGCCACGGAATCCCAGGACACATGGACGCGAGAAATACGTCTCGTCGTTCCCGTCAGCGATCCCACCCGATGGTCGGCCGCAACAGCGCTGCTTCAGCGTATGCTCAACTTCCTGACGGGCGACCGGTGGACGCTAGGATTCAGGCCGCGCCCCGCGGGCTTCCCAGCGATAGTGCCAACCCGACCGCCACGATTTCCCCCGCCGGCTTTCAACAGTCTCGCGCTGTTCTCTGGCGGCCTCGATAGCCTGATCGGCGCGATCGATGCGCTTGAATCCGGACTCGTACCCTTGTTCATAAGCCACGCCGCGGAAGGAGCCACCAGCTCTTCCCAAGGCAAACTTTTTCGGAGCCTGAAGAGAAATTATTCGCGTCAGAATTTCGACCGTTTGAGAATCTGGATGACTTTCCCGGACGGACTCGTGCGCGATGTCGGCTCCGAGAAAACAACCCGAGGCAGATCCTTCCTCTTTTTCGCCGCCGGCTTTTTTGCCGGCACGGGACTTCCCGGCCCCTTCACCTTGCGCGTGCCGGAAAACGGGCTCATCGCGCTGAATGTCCCGCTCGATCCCCTCCGACTCGGCGCTCTCAGCACGCGGACCACGCATCCTTTCTATATGGCGCGTTGGAACGATCTTCTGACGGCGCTCGGTATCCCCGGCAGCGTCGAGAATCCGTATTGGGACAAGACCAAGGGCGGGATGGTGGCAAACTGCGCCAACCGCGCGCTTCTCTTGCGGTTGCTTCCCGACGCGCTCTCGTGCGCCTCGCCAACCAAAGGCCGATGGCTGGGGCGTGGAATCGAACACTGTGGGTACTGCCTGCCTTGCCTGATACGGCGGGCAGCGATTCTCAAAGGTCTCGGAACCGCGGACCCCACCTCGTACACCCTTCGGGACCTCACGGCGCACGTCCTCGACACTCGCGACGCCGAAGGCCAGCAGGTGCGCTCGTTTCAGTTCGCCATCGAGCGACTGCAAGCAAAACCTCAACTGGCGACATTTCTTATTCACAAGTCGGGGCCACTCACCGACGAATCTCCAGCCCGGAAAACCGCCCTTGCCGAGGTTTACCGAGGCGGACTCAACGAACTTGCAGTGCTGCTCGCCAACGTTCAGACTGCACCGAGCTGATTCCTGATGAAACCCGCCCTCGTCGATTTCCATTGTCATCTCGACTTGTACCCAAGCCTTGAATCGGCGGTGAACGAGGCTGAAGAGGCTGACATTTACACTCTCGCTGTTACGACAACGCCAAAAGCCTGGCCCCGCAACTATGAAATTACCCGCCTCACCCGGCATGTTCGTGCTGGCCTCGGCCTTCACCCCCAACTCGTCGCCGAACGTCACACCGAGATCGCGCTCTGGGAGAGTTATCTGCCGCAAACACGCTATGTCGGTGAAGTCGGACTCGATGCCAGCCCGCGATATTACCGTTCGCTCGATCTTCAAAAGCAAGTTTTCGAGCGCATCCTGAAGCAATGCGCCAAGGCTGGCGGCAAGATTCTGAGCGTACACGGCGTCCGCGCGGCCGCACCCGTACTGGATTTGATCGAGACGTGTCTCTCACCAACGAGTGGACGCGTCGTCCTCCATTGGTTCACAGGCTCCAAGGCAGAGGCTCGTCGTGCCGTTGAGCTCGGGTGCTATTTTTCAATTAATGTTCAAATGTTGCGAACTGATAGAGGGCGGGAGCTAGTTGCGAGCTTGCCTTGCGACCGTATTCTAACGGAAACGGACGGGCCATTTACAAAATTGGGTGGCCGGCCGGCTTCTCCACCGGATGTAGCGATCACGATAAGGGCGGTCGCAAGTCTGCGCCGTGTCGCAGCGGCTGATCTCACGGAGACAATCCTAGGTAATTTAAGAGCTCTCCTGGGACAAGGTGGATGGTAAGGTGGATGGCACGGGGCGGACACCTGGCCTACGTTGGATCTGGATGACGGGGGTTGAGCACACAGACAATCGAGCGAAAATAAGGCGAAAGCAAAGAAACTCCTAAGTCAGCGGTGCTCAATGACTTGTCAGGCGCACTGCCAGAAATCAATTTGACAAATGCAATAAAATGCTGGAATATAATGGTCTTAGGAGGTCACAATGAAGAGCGCACTGCTCATAGTTGGATTGGCCGCCGCGATCATTCCTGTAGCTGTCAGGCTGCTTCTTGAGCTTGAGAAGCATCTAGCAAACACCGCACAGCGCCCAAGACGATTAGTCACTAGCAAGTGAACGCTCTGCCTAGCGGATGCAACGCCTGCATGCTCACGCTTTCTGGGTTTACGGTGTAATCGTTGGCCTCGCAGTTCGAGAGGCTTTGGTACGAGCTGGTTCCCACATTTTCCTTTCCGGATCACCGACTTTCCTTCCTTCTGACGTTCTGCCTTGGAAACTTCGCTTGGAAGCATTCAGATTGATCATCTTTCTGATGACGATCACGTGTTTTTACTTTGGATCTGCGGTTTTCTTCGATAAGGTCTACCTTAACGAGAAGACGGCATCCCGGTTTCAAAAAAAGAGTTACGGTCTGGACTACGTCTTGGGCATGGTTCACTTCCTAGTTTTCTTCGCCTGGAGCTTGACTCTTGCCGACCATTCACGTTTCCGTTGGGGACTGAGCCCATTTCTCCTGTTCATGAGCGCCATACTCTTGTACGACGTTGTCTGGTTCGTGGCAAGCATTCGATTCGATACGATGCAAGAACTGAAGCTCTGGACGTTCTTCTGTGTTGTCGTACTTTTCCTGACCGGAGTGGGGTTTTTCCTCGTTAGGGGATTATCGAGCAATGATGTTGTTGCGGAAGAGATCAGCTTCGTGGTCGTCGGTTTATACCTCCTGGGAGATTTCGTTGAATTGTTTACTGACAGACCGTTCTTTTCGGAATTAGTCAGAATGGTGCTCCCGAAAAATCAGCAAGATGGTCTATGATTTGCCGCTCATCTAGTCTCGCTTATGTTGGTATTGTGGTCGGTGCGCGAATAGACGGTTCGGTGGTCGTAGCGATCGACTTCTTGGTCGTACCGCACAATCTCAAGCACTTCTGAGACGAACCGCATCCCTGGCAGACGCTCGATCTGGATAACGATGTCGAGCGAATCCGCGATGTTCGTTTTGATGGCTCGATATGGCATCTCGACGCCACTCTGCAAGACACAAGTCGTGAAGCGAGAGATGCCCTGGGCCGCAGAATTGGCATGGACGGTAGAAAGAGTCCCACTGTGACCGGTGTTTAGAAGCTGCAGAAGGTCGAAGGCTTCGCCCCCGCGAATCTCGCCCAAGATTATTCGGTCTGGCCGGTGACGCAGGGTGGCTTTCAGAAGGTCACGAATGGTAACGGCTGGCAGGTCGTTCTGCTCGCGGCGGGCTTCGAATCGAAGCGCGTTGTCTTTTTGAATCTGTATCTCAGCCGTATCTTCTATCAAGACGAGGCGTTCGTGGTTGGGTATCAAATCAATCAAAGCATTAGCGAGAGTCGTCTTGCCACTGGATGTCCCCCCACAGATCAGGATGTTTTTGCGCTGCGTAACGTACTCTTCCAACTGAACAGAGAGCGCGGTGGTAAGCGTTCCCACTTCAATGAGGTCATTCATCTTGAATCTATGAGAGTTGAACTTTCGAATCGTTAAGGCTACACCGTGGATGCTGCAAGGTGGAATCACGGCAGCAACACGGCTGCCATCCGGCAGCCGTGAGTCGAGGATCGGTTTTGCTTCCGAGACATCGTCGCCTAATCGTCTAGCAATGTTTTTGACGGCAACGATGAGCGATTCGTGAGTGAGTTTTACTCCGGGGACAGATTGGAGGTATCCAGCCTTTTCGATAAAGATCCGTTCCGGGCCGTTCACCATGATCTCGCTGATTTCGGGGTCGAGAATGAGATGCTGAATCGGGCGGAGGAACGGCAGAATGATCTCGAAGCCGTTCATTACAATTCCCCGTTCGCAAGCTGGCGAAAGTAGGATTTGTTAATGTCATTGAGGTAGGGCTTGAGATAGCAAAACATTGGCGGCAACGGGTTCAGCCCGTCGTAAGCCAGAGTGATGGATTGCGCGTTCTTCAACTCCGTGAACGTCTTCATATCAAATCTATAGTCGCGTTGCTGGCTGTAGGTCTTGGAGGTGCTGATATGGGCTTTGTCCGCCAGCGGTTTGCCGGTCAGATAGCTCACCCGTGAATCGTGGCCGCTTTCGGAGATGTTGTAGTTGACGCGCCACTTGTCCTCCTGGCCGCAGAGGTCACTCGCAACCTTGGCCGAGAAGTCGTCGGACAAGGCTAGGAAGATTTTCGTGCGGAAGGTTTGGAGCAAGGTTCGCCAGGTGTCTCCAGGCAGAGTTGTTTGTAACGAGCTAATACTTTGTGTCGCTACCAGAGGGATGCACTTGGCTTGCCGTGAGAGAGTAAAGAATTTCTCGTCTCCACTCGGCTCGTTCTCTCCGACGGTAGCCAGCTGTTGATACTCGTCGCAGACAAAGACGATGGGCCGCCACTCTTTGCCGGGATTGTCTGCAATATGTGGGATCCGATTCAAAACCGCCCGCTGAAAATCCATCTTCAGCATCACGCCGATAGCGCGTGCCAGTCCTGGATTCATACTGGCCGGAAAGTTCAGCGCAACGACTTTCCCTTGCTCCAACAATGTGGCTAGAGGTGGAAGAGGCTTTCGGCTGGATGACCGGGTTGGGGCTTCACGATACAGTTCGGCAGGCGGACAGAAAGTCCTTTTTACTCGTGGGTTGTCATCAAAAAGTGACAGAAAAACGGAGATGCCTTCGACGATAGAACTTTGGAGTTTCTTGTCGAGATTCTTCCAGTCCCCGTTGTACCAGCGCTTGACCGCTTCGAGCTGTTCCTTTTTATCCGGGTCAATCCCGCCTGGACCGGATTCGTGTTGGACGGTTGGTTCGATCCCTAGCTTCAGGAGAGTTTCTCTTGCAGCCGGCGAATCGAGTGCGCGATAAAGCTGGCCGCTTGCATCGGCCTCGAAACCTGCTTCGGCAAGTTCGTGCGCGTGCGACTGAAATAAGTCCCGCGATACAGCAAGAAAACTCTTGCCGACGATATTCTGTTCAGCGAGACGCATCTTTCTTTCAAACACATCTGCTGAGATGGCGGACTCATAGACATCGAAGAGCGTTACATAACCAAAACCGACTTGATGAAGAATGATGATGAATTTGACGAGATTGGTGTATGCCTGCTGCCAGAAGGGCTCCTTGCCCTTGCCGAACAAATTGTTTAATAAGGATGCGATTCCGTAGGCCAGCGCGTAGCCTTCGAGGTCGTTGTGCAGCGGGTTGTAGGCCCACTCGGAATCAATACTGATTTCGATGTAGTCGTCGGCCCTGCCTCTGTTCACCAAAATCTCTTTTACCTTGCGGCAGAAATCCCCTTTGACTTCAAGGACAAGCGCGCTCGCTTTGCCTTGAAGATCTGTTGCCCGGTACCCAAGCAATTGATCGGTGAAGGGATACATGCACCCGCTGGTCTTCCCGCTGCCAATTGCACCTATGATGATGGTGCCAGTAAAAAGACCGCGTTCGGGAATAATGAGCCAAACAGGGTTCTCTGCAGGAATCGGAAGGCGTGGGTTGTGAACTTCCCCGATGACGAGGCTGAGTTGAGTCCGACACTCAACTAGGGGATAAGGCGGCAAAGGCTGCGGCTTTCCTGCCTGCCGCGGACGCAACGTATAAATGTACAGAGCCGACAGCAAGAACGAATAACCGATATAGGGCGTGGTGAACAGCATCACATGATAAGAAGCTTTCAGGCCCGCGTATATCCAAGGGTCTCGAAGAGCAATCATACGCAGGAAGTATTCATTCCAACTCTGCGCAGCTAGAGCAGGTGTCATAGGCCAGGGCAGCTTGAAATACAGCACGGTCCCCGTTACCAGCGCTAATAGGAGCGCCAGGAAGTTCTTCGAATTGAGGACGCGCTGGATCATGCTGCGGTCGATGCGGGCCTGATGGTTGATTTGGCAGGGGACCGTGTTAGAGCACTATCCTTTTGATCGACGACCGTGGTCGTTTCATTTTTTGCAAGCCACACATTGAACTCTTTATCACGCCGGAAGAGTCGTTTGAGGGATTCGCCGATGATGTACTCGTGCGTCGCCCCTCCGAGGAAGGCTGCATACCGTTGAAGCATGGTATGCGCTTCTTCGTCGAGGCGCGCCGAGACGACCTTCTTTTCTTGCTTGGGTTCTACCTTCGGAATGAGCGCCATCTGATATCTCCTTTGCTTTGGCTCCTTCAATTCTGCTGGCCGGTTTGACTTCAACTCTGCTGGCGACGGAGCGAGGAACTCTGCTTGGACAATTTGGGCGGTAGCGACCCCCGGCGCCGGAGGCGTTGGGCGGCCTCCGTGCCGCTCAAAGTGGGGTCGCTACCGCCCAAAATACGGTTTTCTCCTCCATCCATTCCTACGCTCCGTCGCCGGTTATCTCTATTCTTCTCTTGCAACTTCCAGCCGCAACCACTGGAAAACTCCTCGCAAACCCGCGCCAAGAATTCCCCTGGCATGTTTCCGTCTCCCACAAGAGATCCTTTTCTGCCGTCCAAACTGCTCCTGCTTCTCTCCGCAATCCGTTGTAACAACATCACTTCGCTCATCGTGACCCGGACACCTGAACCGACCCGCTGCCCGAAATCTGCGCCGTGGAGTCGTTGAAGTCTGGTTCGGCTGAGCTTTCCGCAGCAACTCCCAGGGGATCAGTGAATATTCTTAGCGAAGACCCACACACAACAGCCCGAAATACACCCTTCGCTGCTTCGCAAGGCTGTTCGGCAATTGCCATCACATCGCTGTCGCTGGCACTCCCTTTGCGCCAGCGTTCGTACACCTCTTCGAGCTTTCTTCCCGCATACCGCTCCTGGGCTTCCTTCAGCAAAACAACGTCCGCGCTCGCCACGCGCTCCTTGGCATTCCACGCCTTGCGCAGCCGGAAATACTCCAAAAGACTTGCGCATTTGGATTGTTCTCGCCGGCCGTTCACCACGTGATGGAACTCGGATTCCGCAGCTTCGAATAAGCGAGTCGTCGGAGCGATATAGAGAAACTCGAACCTTCGAACCGTCTGGAACAATCCCAGATAGGCCCCTAGGTGCGTCGAAAAACCGTCGAGGGTAACTGCTCCCGAATCGACATAAGTGAAAGTGAGCACAGGCCGAGCAGAGCCCCTATTTAGGAATATGGGAAACCGGTCCACGAAATAGCGCGGCGTAACCTCCGCGGACTTTCGCGCGCGATACAGCTTCACCGGAAGGGCCCCCCGGCCCACTTTGTATTCCTTCTCAAAGAAGGCGACTTTGTCTGCGTCGGTTTCGAGATACCGGTGCTGCAGATGTGCGAGCACAAAATCAAGCGCTACCAGCCGCGTCTTGACATACTCCAGCTCGTGCTTCTTGCGAGTTCGGAGATTCTCGCGCTCGATCGCCTGGTAGACCTTACGGGCGAACAGGTGATACACACGGGCTCCGGAGCGATAGGCGTGATACGTGGCGTGTTTTCGTTCCAGAAGCTTGCGGATGAAGGCGTGCGATACGGAGCCCGATTCTGTTTCTGCGAACGACTTGAACTGACGGTTTGTGAAATACCCGGAGTGCGTTGCGACCAAGAAGAGGAACTCGCTTTCGCGCTTTGTATAGCCGAGAAGATGCAGTCCTTCGAGCTGGAATCGCGTCATGCTCATACCGAAAGAACCTCGCGAACCAGCCCAGTATCGTGAAGGGCGCGGCGGATGCGGTTCGTATCTTGGCTCCTGGCGTAGATCTTGAAACCTGCTGCAGCTTTGCCCCGAATGCCCTCTTCCCGGTAATTGCGAGAGAGAAGCTCCAAGTTCTCTCTCTCGATCCTGCCGTCCACCGTTTCGTACTCAACCTGGATGTCGGGAAGATGGATGGTCGTGCCGTCCATCGTCAATCCGTGCTCTTTTGCAACGGCTTCGAGCCATCTCCGCCGCATCTCTTCGGGGAGGTGTCCTACTGCTTCCTTTTCACGGTTGATCGATTCCTTTATCTCGAAATCGAGTCTGACCCGCACGGGTTTGCCGCCCTTTTCTTGAATCTCTTTGACAGCCTTCTGGTACACCTTATACAGGTCGGCATCATGGTCGAGCTCCCGTGGTTTGACGATGCCGTGATAAATCCTTTGCTCCTTGGCAAGACCACTCGCTCTCCTGGCGATCCGGTGGCCCCGTTCCGTCAATGTGACAACTTTGCGTGCCGAGTTGTGCGCCCGGAAAAATGTCTTTACCTCGACCAATCCTTGGACGCGAAGGTTTTCGACGTCGTACTTCATGCGAGCTTCATCACCCTGGTAAGCGAACCGAGCAACGTCTTTAACGTCTACCGCCCGGAATCGTCCAATGTCGGCCATTGCTCGCATCTCCGACTCACGAAGCGAATAGGACTGGCCGTGATCTTGATGCCTTGTCCGGCGCTCGCTTCGGCTCGGCGTCCTGGCCTCGGTCGGTGGCTCTGGGCGTTCCAGTTTCTTCTCGGAGGAGTCGCTGCCACTTCCCGGCCGGCCAACCGATGGGCTCGCGCCGCCTGGGCGTGTTCGTGAGTCTTTAGGGGGGACGCGCACGTCAGAGCTATGCACGCGGTCAGGGTCTGAAATGTCCCACCGGGGCATCGCTATCGCCTTTCGGTCAGAAACGGCGGAAGGCCTTCCGGGCCTCCGGCCTGCAATTGATTGTCGAAGTGAGACAGCTTTCTGCCGGTGTCTTTCAGCAGGATTTTGCGGTTGACGGCCAGCGCCGCTGCAAAGAGATTCACACCCAAAATAACGACGAAGAACGCGATACTGCCGCCACAGTGGAGGAAGAGCGCCTTCTTCGATGCGGCGAGAAAGTCGAGCCTGCTCATGAGGCCAAACAGCACGAGAATGAGTGCCGTCGCCGACACGAATAGGGAGTTGCGAATCACTTGATGAACGCCTCGTCTTCCCGGAAATAAGTGATCGTCAGGCCCAGCGGATTGGTAAGAATCTCCGCATTGGGTACGTGATCCCGAAAGGTGAAGAGAAAGCTCGCAGTGTAGAGCGTGCGCTTCGCAACCGAATGGTCCGAGGGCGAGTATTCGATCTCGAAAAAGTCCACAGTGCCTTTGTAGGGAGCTTTTTCCATCGCTTCGATCACCACCTGTTGCACGTCCACGTCTCGCTCTGGAGCGAGGCTGTCAGCCAGAAAGCTCTTGATGATATTTTTCTGCTTGAACTGTTGAATAGTGTCTCCCGCAAGCTTTCCGTCGAGAAAATACAACGCCTGGGTGAAGTCCTCGTTGATGGTGGCGTGGTTGCGGCGGTAATAGAGCTGGCAGAAGCGCGTCAGGAAATATTTCGTTTCTTTGTATTCCGGCTTGTAGACGAGATTTTCGTAGGCCACCGCCTGGGCGCGGCCGATTTCGTCAATGCGAATCACCATTGGTTTGAAGCTTTCGAGCGTCCGCACGATCTTTACATTCACGAGAACAAGCCCCAGAACGACAAGCGACAGCACGGCAACGGCAATCTTCAGATAGCCGCCCGTGACGATGGCAGAGGCATATTGTTCGAGGTAAAGCTGCTTCGCTTCGTTGAATGTGGGGTCTTTCATACCGCAGCTCCCAGGGCTCGGGAAACGGTGTCAAAGAGGTTTCCTGCCGACCCGCCTGCAGTGCCGGTGAAGATATGGCTGGTGAGCATCGGCACTTTGATAATGGCGTAGATCGCTGCGAGGTAGGTGACTACCAACACCGGCGATATCCTGATGAGGTCGGTTGGTGAAATGAGTCCGGTAATCTGCGCGTGAATGATCCCGAAAGTGAACTGGCTCACGATGTAGAGCACACCCGCAGCGACCACCTGGTAGAACGAGTATTGAATGAAAGCCTTCAACCAACCCCAGAACAGCCAGTCGAGTTGGGGAACAATAAAGAATGGGATAAACACCGGTCCTAAGAGGATGCAAACGGCGGTGGCTACAACGCCGAAGGCCACAATAATGAGGGCCAACGCCTCGGTGACGACGGCTCCAAGCCACAGCAAGGAATAGAGGAAGGTCGCAATCGGCTGCGTGATTCCCGGTGCTTCGAGATTGCTCAGCACGTACTCAGTGTCGTCCGCGATGCGCTGCGCGTTGGCCTGCCCGATCTGATTCGAGAGGTTCGCCGCCTCATCGGTAATGAGGTGATGAAAGTCGCGCCCGAACCCTGGGATGGGCGCGTCATAGTAGTTCACCATCGCGAATCCAAAGCTGATCATGAGAATCAGCGTGACGAAGTTCGCGAAGTGAAATCCGCCGTGATGCTCGCCAGAGGCAAGGCCGGCTTTGATGCCGTACCAAACGACGAGAATGGTGGCGAAGGCTCGGAAGAGGTTCTGGCCCATGCCGTCGAAGATCCCAAGGTTCTGTTGAACCAGTGTGTTGACTGCCTGTAGCACCGCGTCAAAGAAGTTCATGGTTTCTCCGATGTCATTCGTCCCGAGCCTTCGGCCTGCTTATGGGAGCCGGTAAGCTCCAATGCTCTGCGTCAGATTGTTGTTAAAGGGGACAAGGTTCTGCGTCCCTTGTTGCCGCATCTGGATGGCGAAATTGAGGTTCGCGGCATCCGTGTCCCGCTGTTGTTTGGCCTGGAGAACCTGCTGCTCCAGAGCTGCGACTCTGAGGTTGTTGCTGTCTTGCAGCGTGCGCAACGTCAGCACGTTGCTGGCGTTGATCTTGTTTAGAACGCCTACTTCGGTGTTCAGGCCCGGATCGCTAGAAAGGGAGTCCTGCTCCAAATTCGCGATCTGTTGCTGCACGGTTTGGGCATTGGCGCGAACATTGCCAACCGTGGTCAAAGCGGACACGTTCGCTCCGTCCGAGAGTTGAAGTGAAGCGTAAACAGACTTGAGGTTTCGGGCGTCCGCAGGATTGATGGCGTTGAGGTCCGCCTGACTGTAGGCGAGAAGAGGAATCGTGGCCTGCTGATACGCTGGAGACACGGTTTGGGCCCCCGTGCCGTTTGCGGCGCCAACCCACCCGCGCGTGTTTCCGTAAAGATCGCTAGCTGTGAAGGTGCGCCATTGGGAAAACGTGGCGCGATAACGCGCTGGCATGTTCTGCAGATTCCGGGACATTTGAAGCGCCAGGTTATACTGGTTCAGGACCTGCTGGTAGGTTTGCCTGAGTTGGGCAAGTTGCTGGATAAGTTGCTTGTAACGCAGGACTGCATTGGCGTAGTTGGTTGGGTCGTAGACAATCCCGCCGAATCCGAACTGCGCTTGCGATGCGGCGGGGACAAGAAGCAGCGCTATCACGACAGCGATGACGGCGCTCCTCTTTGCGATATATTTCATCCGGTTCTCCTTCCTAGTGTGCTGATTTCTTGGCCTTGCCAAGATCGGGGTGTGGGTCCTGCTGGCTCGCGGTGGGAGGGCATCCGGCCGTGTCCTTTGTTACATTCCAGAAGCCGTTCGGGGCCTTCCTTACAACGTACTTCCCACACGGCAGGTATTCCTGGTGGACGCCTTGGGACGCGAGCTTTTCCCGAAGGTCGTTTTGATAGGCGTTTTGCCGGTCCGCCGTTGGCTGGCACTCAGCTTCGGTCTTGCAGAAACCAGGAGGAACAACTTCGCTTTCTTCTTCTTTCTTGCCGCATCCGGCCGCGGCTAACGCAAGGATTGCAACTGCCACATACCAGAGACCTCTCATTCGTTTCCCTCCAATCACAAATCAGGTTGCATGGTGTGCTGGGCGTAATCCGGCAACAACAAATCTCCTGAGAGATAAACCTTCACGCGGTTGCCCTCGCGGATCGTCACCGTGGGCAAGACGTTCAGGAAACGGTCGAGGATGTTCATCGATGAATTTGCGATGCTCGCGCTAAACCCTTCGCGCACGCGGTCCAGAGGTGAATTCGTGAGGACGCTCCCGGTTCCGGCTTCGGCGACACCGCCTAGAATGCCAACGGCCAACGACGCCCCGAAGATTTGCAGATAGTGATTGTTCACCTTATCGCGGAGAGCGGTTTCACCGATCTGATTGAGTCCTTTGAATTGGTCCAAGCTCACCGAGTAGCCATCCGGCATGATGAGCCGATGAAAGTAAACGGCCAGCCGTTGCTGGCCGAATGCCTCGACCTTTTTGGTTTCTCCAAGCACTTTCGTCCCGGCAGGGATCAGAACGTGCTGGCGATCGTGCGAATAAACATCTGTTGTCACCAAGCAGTTGACCGGCCCCGAGAACGTGCCGTTCAGGCGGTTGATCAAGAGTGTTTCAAGGACCGTGCCCTCGAATGCCACGTATCGCTTTCCTGTGAACGAATTGAAGACGCCGGGACGTGATGCGTCCGGGTTTGGTCGCTCTGAGTCGGCAGCAGACTGCTTCTGCTGCTGTGCGGAGCTGGGCGTTGGTGGCGCTGTATCGCGCTGCCCCGTTTTGCCGAGTGCTGCAAGTTGCGCCTCCGCTTCGCGAAGCTGGGCATCCAAATTGTTCGGACGCTGCTGCGCCGAATCCTCCTGACTCGGAGGATTGATGCTCTTGGGCCCTGAGCCCGCGAGTTGCTCGGCCTCCTGGCCTTTGCGGTAGGTAAAGGCAACATTGGGGGCGAAGAGCGACAGATACTGGCGCTTCTTTCGGTCTTCTTTTACGGGGTCGGGAGGTGGCGGCTGCTGGCCCGCCGCCCCGCCAACAACGCCTCCTGGTTGAGGAATGCTCGCGTCGCTTGGGGGCACGGCTGCGCCGTCTGGAGGTACGTCGCCAGCCAACCCCAGGGCTTTCAGCCGTTCGAGATTCGTTGGCGAAATGGGCTGCCGTGTCGCAGCTTGTTGTTGCTGGATCGTTTGCTTGAAATCCTCGACCGTCGCCGGGTTCGGAGGCTGCACGCGCGCCGCTGGTGGCGAAGAAGCCGTGGGTCTTGCACGCTTTGTTCCTCCGGTAAGCCACATGATGAGGACCATGACGACAGCGACGCCCAGGATCACCAGCTGCTGCGTGTTCTTCGGAAGCAGTCCTGCTGGTTTCGGCGCTTTGTTTTCGACCGTGCCGCGCAATTGCGCAGCGGCTTCAGCCTGAGCCGTTTGTTCGTTCTTGTCGGGCATGGGACTCTCCGCCATCGCGTATTACCGCTACCCGCCGTGCCGCTCAAAGTTCAGTTTCTTCTTTCCGACGGCCAAGTAACCTTGATCCACAATCTTTGGAATGACGTAGACGCCGTTGGCCAGCGCGAAGTTGATGAGATTCGGTTTGCCGTCTTTTACCTCGTAAATCGTTGGCTTCTCCTGGGCGTTCGACTTGATGTAGGTGAATTTGTCGTCGTGGTAGATCGCAGCGACTGAAAAAGGCGCTCGGGCACCCTTGGCGTTATAGCTGTAGTCGAATTCGAGCTTTCCCGTGTATTGCTCGCGATAGTCGCTTATATCCTTCCGGGCTCGCTCCTCGGCCGCATGGACTGCCTGCGCCGCATCCGCGCGAGCCGCGTCCACAGCGGCCTTGTAAGCCTGCACGTCGGAAGCTCGGGCAAGCGGCGGCACTCCTGAGGCTCCGTTAATCGTCGATTCCTCCTTGCGCTCGACAAAAATCTTCAAGTCCGGCTCAGCATTAGGCTCGTTACTGATCTCTGTCAGAAGGAAGGAATACACGTGTCCCGTGGAGGTGATGAGATTCAGGTTGCTGCGAATGCCTTGCTGCGCAGGATGGAGATAGCAAAGGTTGTGTGCCCCGTTAATGATCCAAAACTCTTTGTCGCCGGTGGTGGCGTCCAGGATCTCCTCGTTTACCGGCAACACGATGAGCGTCGAAAAGCGAATCTTGGCACGGATGGGAATAATGTCCGTCTCGGCATACTTGACAGTCCGCGCGCCAGAGTCCGCATGGACCGCTGGCGGTTGGGCGAACAGTCCGGCAACAGCGCCTAGCAAAACGTACCGGAACGGGAAGCGAGGGATTCTAATTAGCATCGTGGCCTCCAATGGGAAACTTTGACGAAATGTCTTTCGGAGATTTATCTTCCCTGCAGGGCGGAACAAAGAGACTTAGAAAACCAATGACGCCGGCCTCGGCGATGGCGATCGCCAGGAACAGAAATGTTTCCCGCGGGAATACTTTCTGGAAGGACTCGGGAAACAGGGCATCCCCCATCCCCAGCACTACGCCTGCCAAAATCATTCCGGCGATGATGCCTGGGAGACAGAGATCGAACACAGTGAGCCTGTTCCTCATGGCCTGGCTCCTGCCAGGACCTCAAGGCCCTTTTCAAAACCGTGCTTCTCGAAGGCTTCCGCCCGCTTCCGGTTGTCGAAGGGATCGTTCGTGTACAACCAATAGCTTTTCGGGTCCACTTCCAGGTTTGCGACCTTAGCCATCTCGTGATTCTTAATAAGAAACTGCCGTTTCGGGATCAGTGTCGAGATGAGCTCAATTTCAGTGTCATTCAGATGGAACTGGTTTTGGTAAAGCTCGCGGTCCATGTCGGGATTGGGGAGGAAAATCTTTGTTGCACAAGTTTCGACAATGACATCTAAAATGTCGGATTTTCGCAGCTCGTCGAGTGATTGCGTGGAGAGGATCATCGCAGCGTTCTGCTTTCGCCAGGTCTTCAGGGCTTCGACGATGTAGCCCTTGATGCGCGGGTTGCGGAAAAACGTCCACGCCTCATCGATGAAGAATGCCTTGAAAATGTGGGTGATCTCGCGATTGGTGATGGCGTGGTTGGCGCGGTGGAGAATGTAAAAGAGCAAAGGCTCCAGTATCTGCGGGTACTGTTCCATCCCCTGAAAGTCGAAGCACTGGAAGCGGGAAAAACTCACCGTGTCTTCCGCATTGTCGAAAAGGAATCCGAACTGTCCGCCTGCCGTCCACTTTTGGAGTTTCAAGGACAGGCTGCGAGGAAGTGTGTTGGCCAGCACTCCGAGGGTGCGCAGGTCCGGGTCAATGCTGTAAAGATTTTCAATCTGCTGGTAAATTTCCTGCTCTTCTTCGAGTGAAAGCTTTTCGCCGCTGTGGTTGTCGGCAAGAACTTTCACGAATAGAGCGAGGAAGTCGAGATTAGCCTTCGTTTTTGGGAGGCAAAAGGGATTGATCTTGAACGCGGTGCTGTGTGGTCCGACTTTGACATAGCTGCCTTCAAACAATCGCGTGAGGCTTTCAAAGCTCCCGCCCAGATCGAAGATGAATGTATAGGGATCGTATTTCTGCAGATTGGTGATGAGGAAATTCAGAAGGAAGGATTTCCCCGCTCCCGTCCGCCCGAGGATCACGGTGTGTGCGGTATCTTTGCAATGCAGATTGAGGTAGTAGGGTGTGCGATGGTTGGTTTCGAGCACTGCCAGGTATTCCTGGTTCAGATGGCCGTTGACCCTGTGCCCGGAATGCAACGTAAAGAGCAGGGAGTAATCGGCGTAGTTGGTGTTGAGGATGAGCATGGACCGGAGGTTGAAGGCATGATTGCCAGGCACGGTAGCCAGATAGGCGTTAAAGAGGTTGTATTTCTCCTCGTAAAGCTGGGCGTCGTGAACATTGAACGCTTTGTAAAAGTCGGAGCAGGCCGATTCGACCTTGGACAGCTCTTCGTCGTACACCACAATGGTTAGGGAGTAGGCGCCGAAGTAGTTGCCCCTAATCTCGATTTCCTTGAGCGCTTCACCCAAGTCCCGAATCTGGGCTTCCTTCGACTCGTCCACAAGCACGTCGTCGCCGCGCTGCGGCTGGTCTGAAGTGGTCACGTAGCTTGCGAGCGACCGCTTCGTGTTGTGGAAGTGACGCCGGCGCGAATGGATGAAACTCCGGCTCTTGGCCGGGTCCTGCTTTTGCCATTCGCTGCAGATGAAATAGTTAGCTTCGACTTCGAGCAGCCGCTTGAAAATCAAGGGGAAGCTTTGGGCAGGCGGTTCCTTGAGTGTCAGCACCTTCACGTAATAATCGTCCAGGCGGAGGAATCCTCGGTGGCACTCGACGTGGGATTCCGAGAGATAGTAGTCGAGGAACGTATCGTGCTTGAGACGCGCGTTCTCGATCTTCAACGGTGAGAAATTCAGAATCCTCTTCAAGACACAAAACGCCTCATGCTTTTCGAGAATCCGGGCGCTGACAAAATCCCCGAGCTGCGAGAGAAAACTTCTCGCCTTTGCGCGCAACACAACCCGCGCGCTTTCAAGTCCGCCATCGATCACGACGACTTGCTTGCGATTTGAAAGAAGAGCGCGAAGCTCGTGGACTGCTTCGCCGGGCCGCGAAGCCAGCTTGGCGAGGCTATCGAGGATGGACGCGTTGTACCGGAAGCCTTCATAAAGAACGACGTAACAAATCCGGAAGGAATACAGGGATTCCGCCTTTGTATTCAGGTAGGCGATGCGATTCTGAATCGCCGCGTTGACGATTGGGTTCTGATAGGTCCGAAAGGGGATGCTCTCCCGGTTCCGCTTGAACAAGTACTGATATACGCGGCATTTTTCATCGAAGATCCGAAAAGCGGCAGTCAGCCGACGCGTAAGGTTTTCGACGTTATTCGCGTCGAGGCATTCGTAATCGACGCCCTCGATGCTGAAAACCATCCCGAGATCGCCGCTCTTCGTGAGGAAGGTTTGATCATCCACAAAGCCGAACAGATTCACTTGCGTGCACAGCGCGGCGGCCTCGCAATAATCCTTCGTGATTTGGGCCAGCTTAAACACCTCGCACCCTCCGAATGGTAATCGGCTCAAACTTCATCGGGTCGTACTGCGTGCGAATCCTTGTGGAGTTCAGGAGAAACCGAAGAATCTGCGGGTCGGTCCGCGTCGCCCACCGCGCGAACAAATACAGCGCGAAAAATATCCCTACTGCCCCGGCCAAGCTATTCAACAGGTTGAATACGCATGCGCCCATTACCAGCGCGAAGAAGAACAGTTTTCGCTCCGCTCCCAGAATGGTGAGCGGACGATTCAGCGACCGGAACACTGGGTTGGCTTGCATCTTCGTTCCCATGGGACGGCCTAAACGCCAAACAGCCAAGTCAGGAAGTTGACAGCGAGGACGGCCATGCCGAGGCCAAATACGATTCCCGCAAACGTTCTCTTTCCCCCTCCCTCACCAAAGGCAAATGTCAGGCCGCCAACAACGATGGCGACCAGCGCAAGCCCCTTGGCAATGGGACCGGTGAAGGCCGTCTGCAAGACGTTCACCGCGTTCTCCCACGGGGAGGCTCCGCCTGTCTGGGCGAAGGCGTTGTCGGCCAGAGCGAGGGCCGCACTAACCCCGATTGTGATATTCCGAACGAACGGTTTGAGAGATTTCGAGCACGTTGCTCCGAGCATCTTCATGGGACCCTCCCGCCTCTTCTCGGTCACTCCAAATGGTGCGACCGAAGGTCGCGCCAGATACGCGGCGGAGCCTATTTGCATTGAATCCATTCGTCCAATACCTTGTCGTCTGCGTGCCATAGCTAACATCTATAAGGGTTTATTTCGGCTCCCGTTCCTTTGCTGGGCAAAAAAAAGGGCCTCGGCGGTGAAGCCGAGGCCCTCGCGAAATTGGACTATGCAGCCTGCTGTTGCGGTCTCTCTTCAATCGCATCAAGAATGCGCGAAGCAGTCGCTTGCACGTACTCAAGGCTCTCCAGAAGCAACTTGGAGTCTCCTCCGTAGAGGCCGAGGTAATCCTGCGCGGCTGTTCCCGTCTCAAGCCCGATGGCCGAGCAAACAACGTAAGCCACGGATTCCGCTTCCGTCTCGCGGACGCGCTTGTTGGTATCGGCCCGGCGCTCTCCGAAGTGCATATCCGAATGCGCCAATTCGTGGACCAACGTAGCGAAAGTTTCAGCCGGAGTCTGGTCAGGTAACAGCGTGATTTTCCCTTTCTCTGCCATTCCTCTAGCCGGGGCGATGTCGGCGGAATAGACGAGACGGATGCCACTGGCTCGAACGAATTCTTCGAGCCGCGCAAGGTGAAAGCTCGGATCGCCGGTCACGCTACCGATTTGAGGTAGCTCCTTTCCCGTCGTCTGCTGTTCGTCCCACACGTAAACCCCGCGAAAGCCAGCAAGTTTACGAGCTTCGTCCGTGGTGTTTGATTCGTCGGCAGTTTCGGTCCGCTTGCGGAAAATCGGCGCGAGAATCATGATGCCCTTCTCGCCCTCTTTTACTTGGCGTCCGAACGACTGCCAAGTCCGGTAACCAGCAACGCGGCCAGCATTCGGACATTGTTTGAGAATAAGGAGGACGTTCAAAAACGAGTACGCTCTGAACTTCGCCATCGCCGCCAGATACCGCGTGAGTGCTTCGCTGTGTCCAGCGTTTAGCGCCTCCACGAGTTGCTCGATGGCTTGATTTGTGACTTTCTTGATGCTTTCTGAATTCATTTTTTTGTCCTTTCGGTGTATGAAGGTTGGTTCCTTCAGACAGACACAGGAACCAAACCGGAATGCGATTCACCGAAAGGGCTTAGAAACCTCCAGTTTGTTGAGGCCGGAGTGGATGGCAACGGCCCTGACAGGAAGTTTGTCGCCTGGCGGGGACGTGTGCTAACGGAGGCCGGTCTTTGGAGTTCGGACGAAACCAAACAGAACCGCGAATATAGTTCTGAGCTATCGGCCCGAGACAGAGAAGTATTAGACACCGTGAAGATCCTGGGTGAGTGTTTGAGGTTATAGGAGTTCCTATCCCTTCGTTAGCCAGAAACGGGGTGTTGCGATGAGACTCGTCGAGACATTGAAGAGTAGAACTGGGGCACTCAAGGTGGGCGAGGTTGCAAAGCTGTTCGGTGTCACGCCACAACACATCTATAAGATGGCCGCGAGCGGAAGCATTCCGTCGTTTCGGATTTCGGGGTCAGTGCGCTTTGATCCTGATGAAGTTGCTGCCTGGCTCAAGGAAAAGCAGGCCCCGGCTGCCGCTTCGCGGCGGATTGGTTCATCAAGGGTTGCTGCTTAACGGTCGGCAATGCGCAGGTGCGGCGTAATGATTTCGGAACCTCTTGACGAGCAGCGTCCAGTTATGCGAGAAAGGGCGGTCGCGCTTTCAGCGCGATAATGTAAACGTGGCGATTTAGGGCGACTTGCTCCACGTAAAAAACTGCTAAAGAGCTAGTTGATGTTTCCAGAGAGAAGTTCTTTCTCTAGAGCCCTCCGAGCACTCTTTGGCACGGAGGGTTTTTTGTTTCCCTCCGCGCTGCCCTCGAAAAAATCCCACGACGCACCTCAACTCGATTCATACACTAACGGAGGAGTCATGTTTCGGAACGGGCTGACAGTCGTCAAATTTGGTAGCTCGGTGTTACGGGGAGAAGAGGATTTGCCGCTCGTTGTGGAGGAAATTGCTCGATGGCTCGGTACCGAACAGTATGTGCTTGCCGTTGTTTCGGCATTGGGAAATACCACGGAGGGGCTTTTCAAGCGGGCCAGCGCCTACGGGGAGGCGACAAACGAGGAAGCGGTGGCGCGACTAGTGGCCATTGGAGAGGAGGAGGCGGCAGCGTTACTGGCTCTTGCGCTCGCGAGAGCGGGGATTGGCGCGAAGCTTTTGGGTCCAGAGCAAATTCGATTGATAGGCGAGGGGGCGCCGCTCGATGCGACACTGCGCAGAGTGAGTGTCGAGCATATTTGGTCCGCGTTCACAGAATCAGACGTGGTGGTGGTTCCGGGGTTCATTGCGCGAACGGCGCGAGGCAGCACGGTATTGCTGGGCCGCGGCGGCTCTGATTTGACAGCATTATTTCTCGCGCACGAGCTGCGCGCGAGCCGCTGCCGCTTGGTCAAGGACGTGGATGGGCTGTATGCGTCGGACCCTAAGTGTGTGGTCGGTGCTCGTCCCGAACGCTACGAGCGTCTGGGCTGGGAAGAAGCCCTCGGTCTGCGCGGGAAAGTGGTGCAGGTGAAGGCATTGGAGTTCGCCCGAGAGAATCGGCTGAGATTCGAAGTGGCCGCGGTGGGAAGAGCAGAAGGTACGGTGGTAGGAGGGGATGTGCTGTAGCGCCAGGCGTGGTGTCTGGTTTCGTGTCAGAAAAAGCGCGTTGCAGCGAAAATCTGTTTCAAACATTTGGGGCAATTGAAAGTTTTTTGTCTCCGATGTGGGGTGAGTCCCGCCGCTTGGAAGGCTTGATGAAAACCTGTGGTTCGTGGGAGCGGGCGGAAAGCCGTGAAGCGCCGGAGGCCCTCCAGTAGGGCGCCTGGGTTGTCGAGGAAGGAAATCGATGAGATGGGTTGTGGCTGTCGTTGGGATGAAGGCCAGGGCAGGAAGACGGATGTGGCACGCGGAGGTTGGGCCGAGGATGCGAGGCGCCCGCCCGCGACCTCTTTTGTTTCGGTAGTGATACCTCTTCTCAGGACCTAGGGGAGAATGTGAGCATTTGATGTCAGTGCGCAGAGGCTGCGGCCCGCATGCCCTTCGCTTTGATCGCTTGCAGGGGGAAGAATTCGAAATAATCTTTCTCGTCGAACCAAGCACACTTGAAAACCTTTACAGGAAGCCGTGTTCTCGAAGCCAAGCCAAGAGCGTAGACGACAAGTTGGTTGACGGGATCAATGTGCCGGGCGTCGGGCTTGTAGTCGAGGATATGGATGAGGCCGTTTCGCGCCTGGATGACGTCGATGTGTCCGGTGATCGGCTTGGAAGACTCGGGCAGCGTCACCAAGAAACCCTTCGATTTGTAGTATCGGATTTCGTCGGCGTCGAGGTAGATCGGGACTTCACACGCAATCGTGCTGGAATCGTTGGCCAGCATGAAATCCTGAACGGAGGGATGGCGATCCCTGCTCTTCCGCGCGAGTAAGAGACCGAGTGCGGCGAGATCATTGGCGAGGTTCTCCTTTTGGACGCGGCAGAAGGCGAGCAGTTCAAACTCTGACTTCGATGATCTGAGGCTTTCAGGCCGCTGCGCAGATCCTTCGACCAAAGTTGCCTGGTCGAGATTGGCGGTCTTGTCCTCTTGGAAAAGTACATCGGGGAAATCTTCAAGAATGCTGAAGAGATAGTTCTTGACCTTTGCGGCTACGTCGGCGGGCACGGCATCTGCCATGAAGTCGAGTTTTGCAAGATGCATCTTGAATTCGTAGACCTGCTGGTGCTCGAGTTTTCGTCCCTTGAGCATCGCCTTACCGAACTTTTCGATAGCTGCGTCGCGGAGCCGGTAGAAAGTGGTTACGGGGCGGTAGCAGGAGAGCCAATCCGCGATGGTCCTGCGCGGGACTGTTAGGCGGTGATCCGAGGCCAGGCGGTTCGCGACTTCTTCTTGGGTGTGGCCCAGATGATACAGACAAAGCGCTCGGGCGATGACCCGCGGCGGATACTTCACGCCCTTGATCCCCACCAGCGATGAAAAAAACTTCCCGCAGTCTCGGCAGAGATAAACCTGCAGCTGGCGATGGGTGTTCTTACGCAACCCGTGCTTGATGATGCGGCGCCCGTCGCAGTTGGGACAAAACGCCGGCTTCGACTGGATTGTCGTGCCTAGGGCTGCGCGCTTTTTCATAACACGCGCCATTCGACGAGTGTACTCCAAGGTGGATCGGGCGACCAACGACTTTCGCCAGGGTGCCTAACGAGTTTCGCCAAGGAAAGGCAAAGGAAGAAAGGCGAAGTTCTGTGGTTCGGAGCCGCGATGTGGAGGGCAAAGGTCGTTGGGTGATGCCGCCAGGACCAAATCCTGGCTGCCGGTGGGATAAGTCATGGACATTGCCATGCGACCCCGGTTTTGGCAAGGGAAATCAACGATTTACAGCAGTTTGTTCGCAAGTCCGCAGCGGCGTGGTCTCCAGCAGCAGGGCATACATGGGAATGAGTGGCAGGAGAGGCGCATGACGGCGGATGAAAAGAGCGGTGAAAAACCTTTGCGGCTCTCCGCAGGCGAGCCGTGGCACGTCCGTGCGCTTGGGAGAAGGCCGTTAAGAGAAAAAAGAAAAGGGGCCACCGAGTTTCTCGGTGGCCCTTTTTTGGTGAGCAGAAGCTAGAACGGAATGGATTCGTCTTGCGCGGATGCCTGCGCACCGGCATCTGGCTCATGAGCCTCGGTGTGAGGTTCCGGCTGGGCACGGTCGAGCTTGCGCACAACATCGGCCCGAATCGACCACGAAGTGATCTTGGCGCTCTTGACCTTCTTGGCCTTGCCATTCGCCTGCTCGTAGGTCGAGCTGACGAGGTTGCCTTCGACAAGCACATGAGCGCCTTTCTTGATGTTAGTCAGAACAGCCTCAGCTAGCCGAGGGCGAAATATCGCGACGCGATGCCACTCAACTTTCGAGACCCATTCGTCCTCGCGGTTTTTCCAGGACCGCTGCGTGGCAACCAAAAGAACGGTGAACTTCGAACCGCTCTTCCGTACTTCGCGTTGCTCCGGGTCGGCTCCAACAAATCCGATGATCGTTACTGAGTTCATTATGTGGAATAGGACGGCTGGTTCTCCTGCCGGCGTATGGTGAGTTCGGCCCCTCGGGGCCGAACTCACGCTGGAGGGATCTATGGCACTGGAATTTTCGATTTGTGAGGTGAAGTGGAAGCGATATCCGAGAGTTTCGGAAAATGCACATGCGCGAGAGTGGCTGAAGTTTCAAGCCACACGCGGCCTGGCTGCGAATACGATCGAAGCCTATGGACGGGACCTCGACTGCTATCTCGGCTTCCTAGATACGCGGAACATTCCGTTTGACTCCGTCATTCGCCCCACGATCGGAGCTTACATTCAAACCATCGCTGAGCTGCCCGCGCCGAGAGTTCTCAAGAAAGGTGCTGAAGCCAGGGCGACCCTCGCAAATGCCACGCTGCAACAACACCTCACTGTGGTTCGCCTCTTTCATGACTTCCTAGTTGAAGAGAGGGTCTGCACGAGAAACCCTCTACGACCGCATATAGGCTGTCGTGGGCTGATTCAGCGGCATCACCGGCTTCCGTGGATTCCGAGCGAGGAACAGTGGCAAACCATTCTTCAGGCTTCGAAGGAGGAACCGCTGCGCAATCGAGTGATGCTGGCCATGTCATACGATGCAGCGCTTCGCCGTGAAGAGGTCTGCTCGCTGGAGGTGTCTGACGTCGATCCCGCACATCGTCTGCTGCGAATCCGGTTCGAGGTAACGAAGAATCGTCGCGAAAGGATCGTTCCGTATTCGCCGGCGACGAGCGAGCTGTTCAGCCAATATCTCCGCATCCGGCGGGAGCTGAGCCGAGAACGCGGCCCGCTATTCCTTTCCGAGTCCTGCCGAAATTACGGAAAGCCAATTACGATCTGGACGTGGTCGAAGACTGTCGCGCGCATCGCCGAGCGATGTAGCCTACCGAGGTTCACTCCCCACACGCTACGGCATCTGTGTCTGACGGACCTCGCGCGCGCGAACTGGGACATTCACGAAATCGCTACATTCGC
>JACXTT010000721.1_pt1 | contig 56701 bp, 48 predicted proteins | sample 9270951 | NCBI WGS metagenome assembly JACXTT01 (sample SAMN15532306, study PRJNA645909) | rock metagenome | isolation source: weathered quartz diorite | place: Puerto Rico | collected 2017-06-21
CGTGGAAAAAGCATCGGGACAGGACTACTACGCGTACGTGAGAGAACACATTTTCAAGCCGGCAGGAATGAGTTCAAGCGATTCGTTGCCGGAGGAAGTGGCTGTGGCGGGACGTTCGGTGGGATACACCAAATTCGATGGAAGCAAAAGCTGGAAGTCGAACACGGACACGTTGCCGTATCGCGGAACGTCGGCGGGTGGGGGTTATACGACGGTGGAGGATTTGCAGCGCTTTGCTGGCGCGTTGCTGAATCACAAATTACTGGATGCAGAGCACACGGAGCTTCTGACGACGGGACACGCGGATACGCCGCGCGGCACAAAATACGCATACGGATTTATGGACAACCGGGAAGATGGAGTGAGGTGGTTCGGGCACGGCGGCGGGGCGCCCGGGATGAATGGCGACCTCCGAATTTATCCGGAATCGGGTTACGCGATCGCTGTGCTGGCGAATTTGGATCCACCGGCAGCAGAAAGAATTTCCAGTTATGTGAGCAATCGTTTGCCGGAAAAATAATCGGTTAGAGCGTTCAGTCCTTGCCGGGCACTGCGGCCCAAGCGGCGACAAGAGCAATCCAGGGCACGACTGCATTGGCGGCGGTGACTTCAGCGTGGACACGCTGAGGGAGCGTTTCCAGATTGCCGAGAGCGTCGAGGGAAATGCCATGCTGGCGCGCTTTTGGAAGAAGTGAAAACAACAAATCACAAATCCACGTAGTGAAGCCGGGCTGGTCGCCAAGAATCATTTCGAGGCGCATGTTTGGGGGAGGAAGGCTGGCCTGCTGAAAGACACTGTGGAGCGAAAAACCCATTTCCGTATTCGTACCGGAAGCTCGGAATATGTCGCGCGCGGCGGCAGCGCATGCATAGGACAAAGGCAAAGAACGCAAGTAATCCTGGTATGGCTGCCAGTGGGGTTCATGAAAGGCGATAATGCCGCCGGGCCGGAGGGAAGCTGCAAGGGACTTCAGGACAGCGACTGGATCCGGGATGTACTGCAGGATGAAGCGGCCGACGGCAGCGTCGAACCTTTTTTCGTTTTGCAGTTGAGAGATATCAGACTGCGAAAAGGAAACATTTCTCAGGCCGGCTTCGGCTACGCGCGATTGTGCGATCTTGATCGAGTTGGTGTCGCGCTCGATGCCGTGGACTTCACCTAAAGGGCCGACCAGGCGCGCCACGAGCATGGCGACGTCGCCCATACCGGAGCCCAATTCCAGGACACGCTGGCCAGGACCGATGCCCGCGTCGCGAAAGAAGCGTTCCGTAAGAGGAGCAAGCTGGGCGGCTTGGTGAATGAGGCGGCGTTGCTCGGCTTCCGAGTAGCCAAGAGCGTAAGAAGAATTGGAAGCGGCTGCGTTCATTTGGCGCGAAGTTTAGCACGTTGCAACACGCGGAAAGTAAACCCGCGGTTCACTAGGAGCCCTGCACGGAACGCATCGAAAAATCAAGGATTTGCAATCCGCTTCTTTTCGCGCGCGATGGATTTAGGATTGACGAGCCATTGGGCTTTGCCGGCGCGGCCGGGTTGTTTCTTTTTGACACCGGTGAGGCGGCCGATTTTTAGAAGGCGGCAGATTTCGGCGCTGGTGGAATCGAGAAGAGAGGCAGTTTCCTGAGCAGTGAGCCAGCGGGGTTGGGGCTTGGGCATTTAGACTTTTCCTCCGGAATGGGCTGGGAGGGCAAGTTCACTCTAGCGGTAGCGTTGTCTTCTTGGCAATGGAAAAGTGATGAGCAGAGAGAAAGTGCGGAGTCACCGCTGCGGTGCAGTGGCTCCTCCGCCGCCGGAGATTTTTCCGCGGATGAGATCTTCGAGGTCACCCATCTGTTCGCCGAGCGCGTTAAGTTTTCGCGCAAGGCCCTGAATTTCCGATTCAGCGCGGCGGTTGACATCGAAATCGAGTTCGCTGCGGAGGCGGTCTTTCGTGTCCTGACGATTCTGACTCATCATGATGACCGGCGCCTGAAGTGCGGCGAGCATGGAAAGGAAAAGATTGAGAAGAATAAAAGGATAAGGATCCCAGGATTGTGTGCCTTTCCACAGACTGATGCCCGCGTAGCCGAGCAAGAAAACCAAAAAAGTAATGATGAAAGTCCAGGAGCCGCCGAAGCCGGCGACGCTGTCGGCGACGCGCTCGCCGAAGGTAGCTTTTTCTTCGATGATTTCGTTGGGATTGCGGCTGGCTCGGACGCGGACGAGCTGTTGGGCGGCGTGGAACTGACGGCCGAGGACGGTGAGCATGTCCATGCCTGCGTGCGGTTTGCGCTGTAACAAAGTAAGAATGTCATTCCGGTCGACTTCAAGGCATGCAGTGTCTTCCACGGCGACGGCGTTGGTTTGATGCGGAGTCTGGTCGAGCATGGAGGCGAAACCAAAAAATTCGCCGTGCGAGGGCTCGTCCACAACGACTTCCTGATGATCCTCGTCCACAGTGGTGACACGGACTCTGCCGGACATCATCACGTAGGCGCGACCGCCCGCGTCGCCAATCTTGTAAATTCGCTGGCGAGGCGAGAACTGCTTGTGTTCCACCTGCTGGGAAAGAAGAGCAAGCTCGTCGTCGTCAAGAAGAGCGAAGAGCGGGACATTTTTTAGAGCTTCGGGATCGCATGCCATAAAGCACCTCAAACTGTGGAAAGGACAGAATCAACGCCACCAGAGGATTCCATAAAGCGAGACCTGAAAACAACAAGCTGCGGGGATACAACGAATGAGCGGAGCGAAAAAGGATCAGGATTGGCTGAGACGGGCTTTCGCCCTGGAGCAAGGCGGAAGTTTAGGAGCCGAGAGGGCGGCGGAGGCGGAGCATGCGGAGAATCCAGTAGCCCGAAAGAGAGGCGGCGAGATGCTTTAGGGTGTGGCCGCTGACTATGTGAGCAATGGAGAAGATTTGTTTGTCGAAAGTTTCGAGAATCTTGGCGAGGACGTAGAAGGCGGCGACTACGGCGAGATCGGAGCCGCGTGTGTAACGCGCCGGGAACAAGAAAACACAAAGTAGAAGGATCAGGACGGCGGAGAGTTGCACGGCGGCGTAGAAGCGAAGGTCGCCGTGGCCGTGAAGTTCGCTAACGTACCACTGGACGGGAGTGGCGGCGCCGAGGAGCAGAAGCGGGGCGAGAGTATAGAGACCAGCAGTGACACTGATGCGCTCAGTGATGAGTGAGGCGATGAAGCCCATGAAGGCGACGGTCATGGGGAGGCGATCCCAGAGGAGCGTCGCGTTGTTTGGGCTGAAGTGGTAGTAGCCGGAGCCGAAGGCTGTAAACAACAAACCAAGAAAAAAGAAAACGTACGGCCAGCGCTCGCGCAGGTCGGCGAAGTTTTGCTTGGCAGTCGGTGTCCGGAGGAAAAGCAATCCTATGACGCCAAAGATTGCGAAAGGAAGGTTGGAAACTACGTTGCCGAAGCTGGGGATGCCGAGCCAAGGGCGCCGGTCGGCAAAATTGTGATACCCGAGCGGCTGCGGGATGCGCGGAATGAAAAAGAGCGAAGAGAAAAGTAGAAGAGTGACGGTGAATAGAATGGTCAGGCCAGTGCGGCGAGAGGGCATGTCAGGACTTTGCGGCGGCGGCTTGCTTACATTCGGGGCAGGGGCAGATGGAGCGGAGATGATCGTAGGAGTAGATACCTGTGGAGTGGCCGTCGGAAAAGGAGATTTGGATGGCGTAGTTCCCTACTTGCGTGGCGGACTGGGCGCGGGCTTTGGGTTTGAACATGGGAAGCGCGGGAGAAGAAGCGAAAGCGGGCGAAGCTTCAGCGAGGGATTCTTTTTTGGCGCGCTCGTCGTTGCAGGTGGCACAGGGGCAATTGTCACGGAGATAAGCGAATTCGAAGTGGGACACGTGGCCATCGGCCCAGGTGATGTCAACGCCGGCATTGGTCGAGACGTGGACTTTTACGCTGGTGGGCTTGCGGCCGGCGTGTAAAGGAATAGGCATCGGCGATACTTATGGCTCGCAGGACTTGGAGTCGAGCGTAGTGCAGCAGCCGGAGGACGGGAAAGGTTTGCCGTGGGGGCAGAGTTTGGGAGCTTCAAGGAAGTTGCAAGTGGTGTCGAGAGTGACGTGGCCGTGGGTGAGTTCGATGCGGCGGCCCGCGTTGCGGGCGATGTCCACGTCATGGGTGACCATGAGTATGGTGTGGCCAGATTTGTGGAGCTCGCGAAAAATGTTGATGACGGTTTCTTCGTTGGCTTCGTCGAGATTGCCGGTGGGCTCGTCGGCGAGGATGAGTTTGGGCTGATTGATAAGTGCGCGAGCGATGGCGACGCGCTGCTGCTCGCCGCCGGAGAGTTTTGCAGGGAGATGTTCGAGACGATCGGAGAGGCCGACGCGCTTGAGCGCTTCGAGGGCTTGCGATTCATCGGTGACGGAATGGAAGTACTGAGCGAGCATCACGTTTTCTAGCGCCGTGAGATACGGCACTAGGTGAAATTGTTGGAAGACGAAGCCGATTTTTTCGGCGCGATAGCGGACGAGTCCCGATTCGCCCAAACGCGTGATGTCCTGGCCGTTGACAACGATGCGGCCGGAAGTAGCAGTGTCAAGGCCGCCGAGAATGTTGATGAGAGTGGTCTTGCCGGAACCGGAGGGGCCCATGAGGGCAATCCATTCGCCCGACGGAATGCTGAAGCTGACGCCGCCGAGCGCGCGCAGCGTGCCGTATTCCTTGACGAGATTTTCAATGACGACCTGCGGCGGCGCTTGCGGCGCGGTTTGCAGAGGGGCGGAGGGAGAGACGAGCGGCTGAGTCGTCATGCGTCACCTCGGAAGATGGTGGCGGGGCGGACGTTGGCGAGACGCCGCAACGGATAGGCGCCGAGAATCGCGACGATAACGGTGAGAGCCACGGAAATAGGATACACGATGAGGCGAGGCGATGCGGCGACGCCGAAGACGGCTTTGCCGAGGGCCATCGACAGCGCGATTCCGGCGGCGGCTCCGATGAGGCCGCCGGCGAGACCGAGAAGGGCGGCTTCGGTCAAGAAAAGATTCAGGATGCCGCGCGAGGAGCCGCCGATGGCTTTCATCATGCCGACGTCGTGTTTGCGTTCGGCGGCGATATTGGTCATTGCAGCCATCACGCAAACTCCCGTGAGAATGAGGATGAGGGTGGTTGAGGCGGTAAGCAGCCCGGAGATGCGGGAGTAGATTTTTGCTTGGGCTTCGGTGAATTGGCGAAGGGGGCGGACTTCTAGTTCAGGGAACCTCTGCTGAAGGGAGGCGGCGTAAGCCTCTACTTGCTGTGGAGTGCCTGGAACATACAAATTGATGGCGCTAATGCGGCCAGGAAGATCGGCCAACCGTTGGGCCGCGTGCAGTTCAATTTCGACGCGATCATCTTCCGGTCCCCCAGTATTTCGAAAACTAGCGACGACGCACGATTCGCTACGTTCTCCGTCAGTGAGGACTAGCTGCGCGTTCCGCTCTGCTCCCAATCGTTTGGCAATTCGCTGGCCCGGAACACAAACCGGATCCTGCGGCAATTTCAGCGGTGGCGTAGAAGCTGGATTTGTTCCCGTCGGTACGACGGTTCCTACGAGGAACGCCAGCGGCTTGGTCCCCGCGACGATTCCTGAGAGTGACCTTCCGGACTGTGACACCGAAACGCGGGCGACTATGTGAAGGTCGGAAGATACTGTCACGTGCCCACTAGGGACATCCACGGGTATTTCCTTAGTCGTGGATTCGGGAAATGTTTCTGATGAAGAAAGTAAAGACGCCTTTGGAAGAATGATCACGTTGGGTCCGAAGGAACGGAATTCGGAATTGATGCGGCGCTTGGCGTCGGTTTGAAGGTTGAGAAGGGCGGCGCAGACGGTTGCGCCAGCAGAGAGCGCGAGGAGGATCACGAAGAGGCGGCCCCGATTGGCGAAGAGGAGCCGACAGACAAGGCGGCGGAACATGGGGCGGTTTGTAGTCGGCGAGGACATCTTCACTCGCCTCGGAGGATGGGGGCGGGTTCGAAGCGCGTGGCGCGACGAAGCGGCAGGGCGCTGCCAAGAAGAGTAACGAGAACGGCGAGAGCGAGGACGACGCCGAGGACGAGGAATGATGGAAGCGGAGGAACACCGAAGACTTTTGTGCCGACGATGCGGGCGAGGATGTAGCCGACCGCATAGCCGAGCGTGCCGCCGAGGAAAGCTAGCAAGAGTTGTTCGGCGGCTAGAAGGAAACCGACTGTGGCAGAGCCTGCGCCGAGGGCTTTCATAAGGGCGAGTTCAGAGCGGCGTTCGATGACGGTGGCGGCGGAGGAGGCTCCTACAGCGAGAGCAGCGGCGAGAAGCGCCGCGAACGTGACGAGCCAGAGCAGAGAGCGGACGCGAGTGAGAATTTTGCCTTCGCCGTCAGCAACGCGATGGATGACGCGTACATCTGAGCCGGGAAGAACTTGCTGGATGGAATAGGCAATCGAAGAAACATACGGTGAACAGGACCAGCGCTCAAATTCGTCGGCGTTCATGGTTTTGGGATCGCGACGAGCGAAGGAATCCTCGGGTTTGGTGAGAGCGAGAACGTAGAGTTTGCGATATTGGCCCGGCTTACCAGCTAGCGCCTGCGCTGCCGAAAGCGGAATCAAGACTGCGCGTTCCTCTGGTCCACCCGTCGACAAGATGCCACGGACAACAAAACTGGAAGATTGCCGAATTGAAACTCGAAGAGTCTCGTCATCAAGCTGGGCTTTGCGGACGGGAGCAATTTCTTGGCCCTGAAGAGAAACCGTATCTCCGATCTTGACTCCGTGAGTATCGGCGAATTCCTTTCCGACTACGCATTCCCGCGCACCCTCATTGAACCACTTGCCGCTGATTTGCCACCAAGGTGATGTTTTATCAATTCCTGTTGCAAAAGTTCTGCCGTCAGTTAACTGAAGCACATGAGCGCTCCATGTCCCGATAACTGGAACAAGCTCACCGCTGTTAAGCTGGCCGCTGTAAATCTGACTCCCAGCCTCGTTTTTGTGAAAGACCGTCGAGATCTCGAGCATCGGCGAGAAGGCGATGATGTTGTTGTGCCAAAAGACGGATTTGATTTTGGGGAGGTCGGATTCGGGGAGGTAGGCGCCGGAATTGACGGGGCGGTAGTCAACGCCGCCGATTTCGAGCGGGAGCGAATCAGCTTGCGGGGTGACGACGAGATTTGCGCCGAGAGAGGTGAATTCGGCGGCGAGACGGTCGCCCACGTCGAGAGCGACGCTAAGTGCAGCGGTGACGACGGCCATCCCGAGGGCGAGCGCGGCAAGAGTGAGCATCTTGCGATGCGGGCGGCGCGTGAAGGAGTCGGTGATGAGTCTGGCGAGCATTTTATTCTAGTGGCGGGCGGAAGGCATCATTTGGGCACCTCGGTGAAGGCATGGGTGATAGACGAGACGTTGACAACGATGTCTGAGCCTTCGACCTGGAAGGGCAGGCCGACCGGATTGCAGCCGCCGGCCTCGCCGATCGTGGGAATGTAAATGGCGGAAGCGCAATGGCGACAGACGACATTCTGGCCGTCCTGGCGATAGCCTTCCGCGCCGCAGATGCGGCAGGCGTCAAGCGCAACGCCCCAGCTTTGCGGTTTCTTGATAATGAGAAAGTGAAAATCTTGCGTGCCCGATCTCACCGTAAAAACGTGCAAATTTCCGTCTTGAACTTCTGCAATGGGAACGCGAATGAGATCTGCTGCAGCGGTCACAACGTGGGAAGAAGGCGGAGCGGAATTCGCGCGGGCGTAGATGAAATCGGCAGTGAGCACGAGAATGACGGCGAAGCACGCGACGGAGGCGGAGATCATCCAGCGGCGCTGGCGGCGGCGTTGGGATTCGAAGAGGCGCTGCTCGGCTTCGTTTGCAGCGGCGTCCTTGGGCGCAGAAGGCGTGAGCCATTCACGAAGAATCAAGAGCATGGCCGCGCCGAAAATGAAAACGAAGAAGAAGAGTTCGTTTCTAACAACGGGGCCGATGAAAGCCATCTCCTGTTTGCTCGAGGGAAGCCAGCGCGCTTCGCTGAGTTCGTGCAGTCCGGTGACAGCAAGCTGCGCAGCGACGAGCCAGAGAATGACCGTGGTGACCGCAAAAAACCGGTGAAGCGGAATTTTGACAGTCCCCTTGAAGAAGAAAAGGCCGACGGCGATGGCAGCAGCAAGACCAAGGATGGTGCCGATCCAGGTTTGCAGGCCGGTGCTCGAAAGCTCGACCGCACGGAGGATCAGGGCTAGCTCAACGCCTTCACGCAGGACCATGAGAAATACGAAGAGAAAAATGCCCCAACCCGCGGCGGCTCCGGCGCGCTCGGCGTAAGCGTCAATTTTTTGCTCGATATCTTTGCGAAGATGGCGCGCAACGCGGTTCATCCAAAAGATCATCGAAACGACGAAGACGGCAGCGACTAAAAGCAGAAGGCCCTCGAAGCCGTCTTGGCTGATGCTCCAGCGTTCAAGGGCAACGGCGACGGCGAGGCTGAGCGCGGCGGCCATGCCGACTCCATACCAAACAAAACGGGCGAGATGAGTACGAGCGGTGCGGGAAAGATAGACGAGAATGATGCCGACGACGAGGGAAGCCTCGACGCCTTCACGAAGAGCGACTAACAGAGCAGAAAGCAAAGGATATCCAGTTGAAAATGATTTGCAACACCAACCCTAGTGTATCGCCGGGAGGTGATGCAGGTCAATCGGACCATATTAGTCCGATATCCTTGAGATAGAATAACGTAGCGCAGAAAAATGGCAAACTGAGGCGGAGGGATTGCGTCCGGAAATGGTGCTGGGCAAAGCGCTTAAGTCAATTCGAGCGGGGATATTTGGCCAGAGGATTTGTGCCGAACTTGCAGTTTTGTGTGCCCTTGGACTTGCCACTTCCCTGTATGGGCAGACTCAGAACAACGTGCAAGGCCTGAAAAAGGCGCAGCACGAAGTGCAGCAAGGAGAAAAAGCCGAAGCAGCGGGAAAGTTGGAAGACGCGCTGGCGCATTATGACGCAGCGGCCAAGGCTGCGCCGATGAACGTGGACATTGTCGGGCACGCAGCGGCATTGCGAGCGAAACTGGTGCGCGCGCATGTGGATGCAGCAGAGAACGCGGCGATTCACGGCGACCTAAGAAAAGCGACAGAGGAATTGCGCACGGCGCTAAAGATCGATCCGGGAAACACGATTGTTGCCGAGCGCGAAGCGCAGATGCGCGCGATGGAGGAGCCGCTACCGGCCGGACCAGCAGATCAATACAAATTACAAGGACCGCCCGTTTTGAAACTGCAGCCTGGAAAAAAGGATTTTAACCTGAGGGGAGATACGCGCGGAGTGTACGAGCAAGTGGCGCGGGCATTTGGAATCGCAACAGCGTTCGATGCGGATTTGGTCTCGCGCAATGCACGACTACGAGTCGACGCTGTGGATTTTGAAACGGCGATGAGAATTCTGGGACAGCAAACGACGACGTTCTACCGGCCGCTAACTTCGAACATGATTTTTGTGAGCGCAGACACGATTGGGAAAAGAAAACAGTACGGCCTGGAAGTGGAACAAACGTTTGCGCTGAGCGCGGGCGTGGATTCGCAGGACTTAACTGAATTGCTGCGCGCGCTGCGTGAGATTGCGAGCGCGAACCACATCGAGTTGGATTTGAAAAATCGAAGCATCACCATTCGCGACTCGGCAGAAAAGGTAAAGCTGGCTGGCGCGCTGATCAAACAGGTAGAGCAGGCGAAGAGCGAATTGATGTTGCAAATCGAGCTGCTGGAAGTAGACAGGAACAAGGCGATGAATCTGGGCCTTATGCCGCCGACCAGAGCACAAGCGTTTGCGCTGAGCACAAGCGATGTAAAACTGCTGCAGCAGGCAACCGATTTGGCAAATCTTCTGAGCTTGTTGCAGCAAGTGTTCGCAGCGCAGGGCATCAGCCCTGTGCCCCCGGTGATACCAGTGGGCGGCGGCAGAAGCACCTATTTGCTGAATCTGCCCGGCACATCGGCAAATTTTGCCGATGCACTTTCGCTGGTGAAGTCTGGACGCGAAGTGTTAATGCGGGTTCAGGACACCAAGCCGGCGACATTCTTTATCGGCCAGCGATTCCCTGTGACACTATCCCTGCTTTCCACGAGCCTGGGTGGCACCACGGTGGGCGGCACGATTCCGTCAACGGTATTTCCGAGGACGGATTTCAACGTCGGTCAAACCCCCGTGGCAGTGGCTGCGGGGGATTTTACAAACGACGGCCTAAATGATCTCGCAGTGGCAAACCAGCAAGACAATTCGATCAGCATTCTGATTAATCAAGGGAATGGAAATTTCACGCAGCCAAACAATGCGATAGCTCTGGGGACGAATGAGACCGGTCCGGCGGCGATCGCCTCTGGTGTGTTCCGCTTGACGGACGTCAATCATCTGACGCAACCGGCCGACCTTGTAATTGCTAACTCGACTTCCAACACGGTGACCGTGCTCCTCGGAAATGGGGACGGGACGTTTGTCGAGGCACCCGGGTCGCCATTTACAGTAGGCGCGCAACCACGAGCGGTGGTGATTGCCGATTTCAACGGGGATGGGCAACTGGATTTTGCGGTTGCGAACAGTGGGGACAACTCCATTTCAACATTCTTTGGGAACGGCGACGGAACGTTCGCGCCATTTCCGAAGTCACCCTTCACGCTTGCGACTTCCATGCAGGAGCCGGTGGCGATGGTGCGCGGAAATTTTCGCAACTTGAGCACAAGCAGGTCCGACCTTGCAATCGTAAACGAATTGACGAACAACGTTGCGATTCTCGAAGCAAGCGGAGACAGTACGTTCGATGGAACATTTACGATCGCGACGGGCTCTCCGTTCGGAACAGGTACGGCCCCGATTGCGATCGCGGCCGGTGATCTGAATTCGGACGGCGTGCCGGACCTGGCTGTTGTGAATTCAACGGACAGCACGATCAGCGTTTTCTTGAACAATGGCGATGCGACGTTTGCCGTTGCAGCGGGCTCGCCGCTAACGACGACTTCCGGGGCAAATCCCTCAGGCGTGATTATCGCGGATTTTACAAACGACGGAGTCGGGGATATCGCGGTGACGAATCAAGGCGTTTCCACATTGGGAATTTACGTGGGACTGGGATTGGGGCTTTACGCATCACGAATTGAGCTTTCAACTCCAGCCGGGCCGCAAGGAATCACGACGGCGGACTTCGACGCGAACGGATTGCCAGATGCGGCGTTGACGGCGCACTCGGGAACAAGCAACACGGTGAGTGTATTCTTGGACCCATCAACGTTTGCGAGCACGGGGAGCCCGCTGCAAACTCCCTATCCGGGATCGGAATACATAGACTTGGGACTAAAAATTAAGGCGACGCCGTATGTGCACGGAGCGAACGCCGTGTCTCTGCAATTGGAGTTTGAGATTCGCTCGCTGGCGGGGTCCTCTATTAACGGAATTCCCGTCATAAACAACCAGACGCTGACCGAGACGGTGCGACTAAAGCAGGACGAGACTTCGCTGGTAGGCGGATTCAAGGATCGAGAGGCAGCGAGAGTACTTACTTCACTACCCGGAGCAGGTGAAATACCCGGAATTGCTTACGCGTTGCAAAACAGGAACAACACGAACCAAGACACTGAGTTTTTGATTTTGGTTACGCCAAGGAAATTGCGAATACCGCCGCGCATTTCGAGTTCGATTTATGCAGGACCGAGTCCGGGAGCGGGCGCGAGCGGCCCGGTTCCAACGCAAGCCCCTGCTCCAGCACCGGAAAATCCGCCTCAAAACCCTCCACCAAACCCACCGCAGTAGCGGCGTAGCTTACCGGTTCCTGGGTAATTGCCACAAAGAAAAAGTCAGGGAAGCGGTTCGAATACGACGACGGGCTGGTACGTGCGCGGAACTACGGCCTCCGCAATAGCGATGAGTTTTTTTCGCTGGTCGAAGACGCGAAGACGGGGAGCACGCGGCTCGCCGGAGTCGAGTTGCATCGTCGAGCCTGGCGGATTCTCGGACCGGCCGGGCTGAATTTGGGAAACGGTCACGTTGAACCGGGCGCCGTGGCGAACGCGCTTTTCAACTACGGGCAGAACGTTTGCGCTGGGAAAATTTGGCAAGAGATTTTCGAGCGGGATGAGGCAATCTTTCAGTTTGGCGGTGCGGGCTACTTCGGCTAGATCTTCGAGCTGCCAGGCTTGTTGCAAGGAAAATTCGCCGACGGCCGTTCTGCAGATTTCGGAAAGATGAGCGCCGCAGCCGAGTTTCTGACCCATTTCATGCGCAAGCGAGCGGATGTAAGTTCCGGAAGAACACTCAACGACAAAACGCGCGACGGATCCGGTGATCTCCGTAAGTTTAAATTCGAAGAGTTCAACTTCGACGGGTTTCAGTTCGACTTCCTTCTTTTTGCGGGCGAGTTCGTAAGCCGGACGGCCATTCACCTTCTTCGCGGAGAAAATCGGCGGCATCTGCGGGAAGCGGCCAATGCGTTCGGCGGCGAAGCGCTCAAGCGTTCCGGCGTCGAGCGCAGGGGCAGAATCGGGGCCCTGAGCTTCGCCGTCTGAATCATAAGAGTCCGTGGAAAAGCCGAAGCGAAAACCGGCGGTATAGCGTTTGCGACGGCCGGAATAAAACTGGACCAGTCGCGTGGCGCGGCCAAGCAGTAGAACCAAAACGCCAGTAGCGAGCGGGTCCAGTGTGCCGAGGTGACCGACCTGGCGAAAACCGGCAAGATGGCGGATGGCGTCAACGACGTCGTGAGACGTTTTCCCGTGTGGCTTGTCTACAACAAGACCGCCATCATAAGGAGCAGGTTGAGGTTTGCGGGGCATGAAGATTCAGTTTTCCGTTTTGAGCCGAGGCGAAGAAAAAATCATTGCGCCGAAGGCTTTCCCTTTTTTACCTCATTGAGGAGCTTTTCGATGCGTTCGGCACTTTCCTCAGAAAGGTCGAGCATGAAATGCAAATCAGGCAGGCGTCGAAGTTGTAGGCGCTCAACGAGTTCATGACGAATGAAGCCAGCAGCGTGCTCGAGGGCCTTTATGGCACCGGTTTGTTCCTTCGGGTCGCTCGAGCGCACGCTGACGAAAATGCGCGCATGTTTCATGTCCGGTTGGACTCGGACTTCGCTCACGCTGACATTACCTTCGAGGCGGGGATCTTTTAGCTCGCCGGCGAGCATGGCGTTAATTTCGTGAGCGATTTCTTCGCCAATGCGTTCATGACGATGATTTGTGGTGCTCATGGCCGTTCTGTCGCTTTATCCTGCGCGACTGTGCGTCGCGCAAATTCCATCAAACAATTTCGATCGCTTGGTTGATCAGCATTGAGCCGAGAATTTCATCGGCTTCGTCCAAAACCTTCTGCAATACCTCGCGAACGTGCTTCTCTTCGGTCGAGAGGGTCACAATTCCGACAACGGAGCGCTGCCAAACGTCCTGATGATCGAGCTCCGCAACCGCGACGTTGAATTTGATGCGGAGCTTGTCCTTCAAACTACGCAGCACCTGGCGCTTATCCTTCAGCGATTGCGCATCCGCAATGTGCAGCTCCAACGTAAGCAATCCAACAGGCATGGAAATTTCCGGGAACGGGTTTCAGCCTATCTCTTGCCGGCGGGGACGCCAGACTGGGCGGCAGCTTCCGCCGCGGAAAGCTTTTGCACGCTAAAGCATTCCAGAACGTCGCCAACTTTTACGTCGTTGAAGTTGGCGATACCCGCGCCGCACTCGAAGCCGGTACGCACTTCGCTCGCGTCGTCTTTGAAGCGCTTCAGCGAGCTGAGCTTCGAAGTGTAAATCACGGCGCCATCGCGAACCACGCGGACTTGCGCGTCGCGCTTGAGAATGCCGTCCAGGACATAACAACCGGCGACCGTGCCGGAACCTTTGACGCGGAATGTGTTGCGAACTTCCGCGCGTCCAAGGTACGTCTCCTGGAAGACCGGTTCGAGCAAGCCTTCCATGGCCTTCTTAATTTCGTCGGAGACTTCGTAAATGATGTTGTGCGTGCGAATGTCTACTTTTTCTTGTTGAGCAAGGTCGGCGGCTTTGCGCTCCGGCCTAACGCCAAACGCAATGATGATTGCGCCGGACGCGCTGGCAAGCAGAACGTCGTTTTCGCTAACGGCGCCGACACCCGAGCCGATGATTTTCAGCTTCACCTGCTCGGTCGAAAGCTTTGGCAGCATTTCGCTCAAAACTTCGACGCTGCCCTGGACGTCGGCCTTGATGACGATTGGCAATTCCTTGACTTCGCCAGCCTTAAGCTGCTCGTGCAGCTGATCGAGCGTGATGCGCGCGCCGGTGGAGCGGGCGAGTAGCGCTGCGTCGCGTTGTTTCGACTGGCGATAGTCAACAATGTGCCGAGCTTTGGCTTCGTCGGTCACCTGGAAGTGGTCGCCGGCTTCGGGAACACCCTGCAAACCGAGGACTTCGACAGGCGTGGACGGCGGCGCTTCCTTCACAGGGCGCCCACGATCGTCGAACATGGCGCGCACCTTGCCGAACACAGCGCCGCAGATGAAGAAATCACCGGAGCGGAGTGAACCGTTCTGGACAAGGATTGTGGCGACCGGACCGCGGCCCTTGTCAACGCGGGACTCGAGAACCGTACCGCTCGCGGGAGCGTCGGGGTTTGCCTTGAGCTCGCGAAGATCCGCGACGAGCAAGAGAATTTCCAGCAGTTTGTCCAAACCCTTCTTTTGCTTCGCAGAAACTTCGACAAATTCGGTCTCGCCACCCCATTCGGCTGGCATCAGTCCGAGATCAGTGAGCTGGCGCTTCACACGCTCGGGCTGTGCTTCAGGCTTGTCAATTTTGTTTACGGCGACGACGATGGGCACGCCTGCCGCTTTGGCGTGATCGACGGCCTCTTTCGTCTGCGGCATGACACCATCATCGGCAGCTACGACGAGAACGACGATGTCCGTAACTTTGGCGCCTCGCGCACGCATGCGCGTAAAGGCCTCGTGGCCCGGCGTGTCCACGAAAACCACGCTGCGTTCATTGACTTGAACTTTGTACGCGCCAATGTGCTGCGTAATGCCGCCCGCTTCGCCACCAGCTACGTCAGCTTCACGTATCGCATCGAGCAAACTGGTCTTGCCATGGTCAACGTGGCCCATAACGGTGACGACTGGCGGACGCGGCTTGAGATTTTCCTTGGTTTCCTCCTTGGCAACTTCGAGAACCATTTCTTCTTCGAAGGACACGACCGTGATAATGCCGTTGAACGATTCGGCGAGCTGCGTCGCCGTAGCGACGTCGAGCGCCTGATTGATGCTGGCGAAGATCCCTTTATCGAGCAGAACTTTCAAAAGTTCTTTTGCCCGCACATCGAGCTTTTCCGCAAGCTCGCGAATAGTGATGCCTTCCGTGATGGTGACGTCGCGCGGCGGACGCGGCTCGGGCGGAGCGACGACTGCAGCTGCGCGGCGTTCCGCAGCACCGGAACGCTGGCGCGTCGGGTGAAGTTTGCGCTCACCTTCGAGCTCGCGCTTGTCCACCGCCGGACGCTGGCGCTGCGGCGGTTTGCGCGCATAAAGTGGCTTGCCGGGTTCAGCCTTTGCAGGAAGCTTGTCCGGAAGCGGCGGCAACATGGTTGGTCGGCCGGGCATGCGCGGACCGGGACGCGTTCCAGTGGGAACAGCGCCGCGGCGCTGGTCGAAAGGACGATTCTGCGTACCGCCGGGACCTCCAGGTCCACTAGGGCGTGGAGTAAACTGACGACCTTGCCCCTGACCACTGCCCTGCTGCGGGCGCATGGGTTGACCGGGACGCGGGCCGCCCGGACGATCTTGCGGAAGCGGGCCGCGATTGCCTGATGGTAGGGGACCACGATTTCCTGTCGGCGCCGACCGCGCGGGCTGACCTTGCCGCTGTGGAGCTGCAGGCGCCGCGGCTGCGGGGCGTACCGCACCAGGTTGGCCCGGTTGGGCAGGCGCGACGGGACGAGGTGCAGCAGGACGAGGCGCCGGAGCGCCGCCCGCTTGCGACGGCGCAGGCATCGGCCGCAATGGTTGACCGGGCTGTGGAGTGACGGGCTTTGCGGGCGCGGGCTGAGTAACCGGTGCTGACGTTGAAGGGGCGGCGGGCTTCGCAGGAGCTGGCACGGCGACCGGAGCTATGGCGGCAGGTGCAGGTGCGGCAGGAGTCGCAGCGACGGAAACGGGAGCGGCAGGTGCAGTAGGCTTCGTGGCAGCCGATACCGCAGGCGGAGCAACAGGTTTTCTCAACGCAGCTTTTGCAGCGGTTTCTTTCGCTTCCTTTTCAGCTTTGGCTTTCGCTTCGGCATCAACCTCGGCTTGCACCTGGCCCTGAATTGCCGCCCGAACTTTGACGGCGACTTCGACTGGAATCGAACTGGAGTGCGTCTTTTTTTCCGTGACGCCGAAGCCGGGCAGAAGGTCAATAATCGCTTTTGCCTTGACCTCTAGCTCACGGGCCAGTTCGTTAATTCGAACTTGATTGGTATCAGTCATGCGTCCTTAGGAATTCGCCTCTTCCTTACTCTCCGAACTTTGTTCCGGATTGCCTGCAGATTCCGCGTCCGCTGCTGCCGGTTGTTCCGATTCTTGCGCTGCTGCTTCTTGTGATTCGATGGGAGCTGCTTCTTCGCCTGCTTCGGCCGTTTCCGTTTCTGATGCTGCGGCTTCTTCGTCGGTGATATCAGAAACTTCGCCAGTTGGTGTAGCTTCGCCGCCTTCATAGAAGCGATTCACAGCCTGATAAATCTTGTCCACCATCTTTTCGCCGATACCGGGAATTTCCATGAGCTGTTCGGGCGTCATGCTGGCAAGCTTTTCGAGAGAAGTGATCCCCGCGGCTTCAATCTTCTCGATCGTCTTTGGGCCGACGCCCGCGAGAACCGTCAGTGGAGTGGCCGGCGCAGTGAGTGCGGTCATCTGCTCTTCGATTTCGCGACGCTTCTCTTCTTCGCTCTTGATGTCAATGTCCCAGCCGATGAGCTTGCTGGCGAGGCGGACATTCTGCCCCTTCTTGCCGATGGCTAACGAGAGTTGCGAGTCTTCGACGATCACTTCCAGCTTGTGATTTTCCGGATCGGTAATCTGGACGCGCGTAACCTTCGCCGGGCTCAACGCCTTCTGCGCGAAAGCAACGGTCTCTTCGTTGTAGGGAATAATGTCAATTTTTTCGCCCCGCAGCTCACGAATGATGGACTGCACGCGCATGCCCTTCATCCCGACACAAGCGCCGACTGGATCCACATCTTTGTCGCGACTGAGGACGGCGACTTTGGTGCGCTCGCCAGCCTCGCGAGCAGCGGCGCGAATCTGCACGGTACCGTCGTAGATTTCCGGCACTTCCATTTCGAAAAGCCGCTGCACGAGAGCGGAATCCGCACGCGAAACGATCACCTGCGGGCCCTTGGCGGCGCGATCCACCATCTTGATGACGACACGCAAACGCTCACCGATGTTATAGGTTTCGAGCTTGGACTGCTCGCGCTTCGGAAGACGGGCTTCCGTACGGCCCATATCCACAATCAAATCCGGGCCTTCTGCGCGCTTCACGATAACAGTTACAAGTTCACCCGTACGATTGTGATATTCGTTGAAAATAGTGTCGCGCTCGGCTTCGCGCACTTTTTGCAGAATCACCTGCTTGGCGGTTTGCGCGGCGATGCGCCCGAGTACGTCGGTCGGCTTGACGGTAAGGATTTCCGTGCCGATTTCCGCATCAGGATTCTTCTTGCGCGCTTCGGCGAGCGTAATTTCGCGTTTCGGGTCGGTTACTTCCTCGACTACTGTAATCACGGAATAAACATCGACTTGGCCTGTTTCCTGATTGAACCTGCCGCGTAGGTCTTCTTCCGATTTGTAGTATTTGCGCGCAGCGACAACCATAGCGTCTTCAATCGCAGACACCACAATTTCCGGCTCAATGTGCTTTTCGCGGCTGAGCATTTCGATCTGTTGATAGAGCAAGCTAGCCATAACCCGTTCCTAGTTCCCGACTCCTAAAATTCCACTACCAGGTTCGCCTTGCGGATCGCTCCGAACGGCACTTCGATCGTCCGCGGCGTTTTGCCTTTCAATTCCAAGTGCACGTTTCCGGATGCCACTCCAGCGATGCGTCCTTCCAAAAACGTTTGCTGCTCGACCGGCTCGTGCGTCCAAACTTTCGCCATCCGGCCGGTGAACCGTTCAAACTCTTCCGGTTTGCGCAACGCGCGGTCCATGCCCGGCGAGCTCACTTCAAGCACGTAACTCGGCCCGTTCACCAGCTCCTCTACATCGAGAATTACGCTGAGCTGCTGGCTGACCTTTTCACAATCCGCGTGAGAAATCTTCGGATAGGGATCGCTCTGAGCAGCGGAAGCGCCATATGCCAAATTCAGTGGCGGAACCCGGTCGATGTACACTCGAAGGAAGCGCTGCTTGCCGACTTTCCATTCGACATCAACGACTTCCAGCCCCTCCGAACGCGCCACGCGTTCCGCGGCCGCGCGGATTTTTTCCAAATTCACTCGAGAGACTCCCCGGGCTAGGCCGGTCCGACGCCCTAACCAACCGGCGGCAACAAAAAAGTGGGCTTGCGCCCACTCTGTCGTGCGACCCGTTTACGAGCGAAGATAGAGTATATTGCGAGAACAAGGCAAAAGCAAGATAAGCGCGAAATGGCCCCTTTCAGGAGTGTGGGAGCCTGGAAACTGAGTGTGGGCTACAAACCGCGTATTCGATCTTGCTCGATTCGCTTAAGTCTTTTCTCTTGAACGCGTTGATTTGGCGCAACGCATGCAATCATGGCCGAAGTGACGCGCAGGACCAAACTCGGCGGTGCACTGGTTCTTGGCGTAGCGTGCCTTGCCGCCTGGCATTTCGGGAGTCACGGCTTCTTTTACCTTCGGATAGCCCTTCATCTGCCTCGCTCCGTCCGCAAGCTTGTCGCCCCAAAGCCTACACCTTCGGCGCGCATGGCAAACTTGCCTCGCCTCTACCTCTGGGCCTGGGAGCGGCCCGAAGATCTTCAATTCCTCGGCAACAAGAAAGCTGGCGTTGCCTTCCTCGCCAAGACCGTCTCTTTGGCCCCACCCCTTGCTGCCACTCTGCCTGGTTCTAGTGATGTACCAGACACCCCATTCTTCAAGAGCATTCGCGTCCAAATTCGCCCCCGGCTCCAGCCTCTACGCGTCACTCCTGGCACTCCACTTATGGCTGTCGTCCGCATCGAATCGGTCCCCGGCGCGTTCCCACGTGCTTACTCCAACCACACTACCACCACAGCAAAGCTCTCTCCTCAGGACCTCTCCCTTTTCGCTGCTCAAATTGCAAACGCCACCGAAATCTCCGGTGTCACCGCTCTCCAAATCGATTTCGACGCCACGCTTAGCGAGCAAACTCTTTATCGGGATTTGTTGATCGAAGTTCGCAAGCGCTTGCCGGCTGAAATGCCTCTAAGCATTACAGCGCTTGCGTCGTGGTGCATCGGCGATCGCTGGCTGGAGCAACTACCGTCCGGCACGATTGACGAGGCCGTTCCGATGCTTTTCCGCATGGGAACCGGAGAAAGAGAAATCATGAGCTTTGTCTCCAGCGGAGAGGAATTTCGCATCGCCGTGTGTGCCAACAGTCTGGGCGTTTCCACGGATGAACCTTTATCGCAAGGGATTCTTGCGGGCAAGATTTCGGTGGGTAATGGAGCTAGTGCGCGACGGGTTTACGTTTTCTCCCGATCTGCATGGAAGCAAGAAAGCACGGAGATTGTGCTAAAGGAAATGCAAACATGGCACGGAAACTAATAAGCCTTCTGATGGTCTCAATCCTTGTTTTTGGAACGATACCAATCCAGCCCGTCGCTAATGCATGTGGACCGTATCTTGAGGAAACGATTTTCACGGACATGAAGGCGCCGGATTTTAATTACGGCGAGTTTGTGCAGGGACGCCTTGGGATTGTGCAGCCTTCCTACTACGACATGTTCCTTTTTGCTGCGTACCGCAATCTCTCCGGCGCTCCCTTCACCAAGGAAGAAACGGCTGTACTGAACGCCGCGCTGGGAGTTAATCCAGCAACGGCGACGGCAGAGCGAGAGCGGCAAGCGGCAGATCCCAATCAAGAATCGGAAGAAATACTCTGGCACAAAGCGGCGGGAGAAACGAGTTGGGAACGCAAAGACTACAAGGACATGCAAGGTGTGATTCGGTCGGAATCACGCGATGGAAACTACATCGAGTATTACAACTGCTTGCCCGACGCCTTCAAAACCGCGCGCGAACGCTTGCAGCAGCATCGCCAGCAATTTGGCACGGATAGCGCGGCGGTGCGTTCGTGGTTGGAAGCACAGCAACAAGTCTTTGCCAATTGCGGCGCGCCTTATGAATACAACAAACCGCCTAGGCCCGCCGTGATTCCAGTTTCCGGGCCGGAAAGTGATCCGCCGATGATTCGGACGGATCGCAAATATCAAATTGCTGCGGCGTATTTTTACGCAGGGGATTTTGACGCAGCTGCTGCGCGGTTCCGCGATATCGCAAAGGGCGAAGATTCGCCCTGGCGCGAAGTTGCTGTTTATTTGCGGGCGCGGGCGCTGATCCGAAAGGGAACCATCGGCGACGGCAAAGGCAATCTGGATAAAGATTCGCTTCTGCAGGCGGAAAAAATCATGCAACAAATTGTCGCAGATCCGAAGCAATCAAAAATGAAGAATGCCGCGCAGCGTCGGCTGGATTTTCTCGCGGCTCGTTTGCATCCCGAAGAACGCCGGCTCGAATTGACAGCAAAGCTGACGCGTCCAGGCGGAAGTACAAATTTCGATCAAGACAAAAGCGACTATTTCTGGCTGCTGAATCGCCAAGGCTGGACGCTTGGAGCGAAAGACGACCTGACGAATTGGATCTCTGCTATGAAGATCAAGACGCCACAAGCGGTTGATGAGGCGATTGCGCAGTGGCAAAAAACGAAATCATTGCCGTGGCTGGTTGCAGCGTTATGCAAAATTGAGGCGGGGCAGCCTGAAGTAGATGAATTGTTGAAAGCCACGGAGCAGATTCCTGCAAGCTCGCCGGCGCATACAACACTGCTCTTCCACTCTCTGCGCCTTCGCACAAGATTCACCAAAGATCCAACTGGCTCTGCTTCGGAAGTGGATCGTGTCGTCGCCAGTGAACTCAGCAGCATGCCGATTTCCGCGCAGAATCAATTCCTCGCACTTCGCATGAGCCTTGCACAAAGCTTTGAAGAGTTTTTGCAATTCGCGCCCCGCACTCCAGCGGGGATCGCGTACACCTACGGCCCAGAGGATGACAATTCACTTGCGAGCGGATTCCCTGCTAAGAACAAGCCCCTCGACCCGCGATTTGATGCGGATGCGGCAATCGTCTTCTCCGAGAAGCTTCCGTTGAACCTGCTCGTGGCTGCATCCAAGAGCGAAAAACTTCCAAAGAACCTGCAGCGAACGGTCACTCTTGCCGCTTGGACTCGTGCAGTTCTTTTGAAGAACGATTCCACGGCGCAGGAGCTCGGGCCTCGCGTGGTGGAATTTGCGCCGACGTTGAGGCCTGCGATGGAGTCCTACCTTACCGCGAAAACGCCGGAAGAACGCTCCTTCTCCGCTGCTTACGCGATTTTGCGTTCGCCGGGTTTGCGGCCTTTCGTTGACGTGGGGGTGGAACGCGAAACTCCCGCGGAACAACTTGACAACCTTCATGACAATTGGTGGTGTTCCTTCAAACGGCGAGTCACCGGCCAGGTTGAGTTGGGAGCCTATTCTTCGTACCCGTGGAGAGCTGTCACAAGTTCCCTGGGCCAAATCTACCCCGGGGCACAAATTCCGACCCCGCACTTTCTGGCAAATCGGGATTCCGCGGCTGCCGCGGGGGAATTTGAAGAGCTAATTAAGCTGCCGCCCGCGCCGGAGTGGTTAGGAAACGAAGCGCTGGCCTTCGCCAAGAGTCATCATGACGATCCGCACGTCCCGGAAGCGCTGCACTTGGTGGTCCGTGCGACCCGCTTCGGATGCACAGGTGGAGGCAACGGGAAAATCTCCAAAGCCGCTTACGATCTGCTCCACAGAGAATATCCCGACAGTCGCTGGACCAAGCAAACGCCTTACTGGTTCAAGTAAGAGAGAAACAAAAAACGCCCCGACCAAAGTCGGGGCGCTTTTGTTGGAATAAAGTTTTCGCGCGACGAAATTACGGTTTGGTCGGAGTTGTCGTCGGCGTCGGAGCCGGTTTGGTGGCAGCCGGCTTTGCAGGGGTGGCAGCGGCCTTTACGGGATAAGCCTGATCATAGAGTCGAATGATTTCTTGGGTAAGGTCCACTTTGTTCGAAGCATAAATAATCGGCGAACCTTGTGCAGAGGTATCAAAAACAGTCGTGAAACCATTCTCGCGCGCATACCGATCAAGGACATCCATCATCTTCCGCCCAATCTTATCAATTACTTCCTGTTGCGCGGCGTTCACGTCTTCCTGATAGTCTTCTTGCTTTCGCTGGAGCTGCTTTGCCAAAGTTTCGCCCTGCCGGGTCAGGCGTGCCTGCTCCTCCTGGCTCAACGTATTCTGACCAGCCTGAAGCCGCTGGCGCAGATCGTTGATCTGCTTGTTCATGTTTTCCAACTCGGATTGGCGCGCTGCGAATTGCGATTGCAACTCTGCCGACGCTTGCTTCCCTTCCGCCGTGCTCACGATCGCTTGCCGAACGCTCAAAACGCCGACTTTGTCGCTGAGTGCGGCGGTGTTTGCCGGCGCGCTTTGCGCATAGGCAGCAACGGACCCGATAAGGCCGGCCGCCGCGAGCGCCGTCATTCGAAACATCTTATTCACAGTAGTCTCCTTGTTTTGGTTGGACGCAGTGCGCCCACCTCGGGCCAAATGGATACTGGCCAAACTCGTTGTTCCGCTTCCCTGCTGGGTTTCGCGAGGGATTTACAAACGAGAAAGTATAGCTAAGCGTCCCTGCCCCCGCAATGGGAAAGCACGGGGAGAGCGACCCAGAGCAAAACGAATACCTAATCCGATGCGGCAGGCTTCCCCCAGCGTTGTTTTGCAACTCTGCCTCGCAACCCTCTCTCAGTTCGGCAGCGGGAACAGCAATACCCGGTTATGAGCCTGGTCTACAATCACCGCGATGTTTAAGAACTGGTCAATCGCAACACCGAACTGGGGCGACCCAGGGATTCCGTAGGACCGTCGCGTTTTGAACGGACTCGTCAGCGTATCCACAATCGAAATCGTGTTGCTGATGGAATTGAGAGTCATGATTCCGCCGGTTTGCGGATTGATCGCCAAAGACGTTGGATTAATTCCTACGTGAACAGTGGTCGAAGCGTTGTTGTCTGGATTGAACGAGCTAATCACGTTGCCGCCGCTCGAAACTGCGTAGAAAAGCGCAGGAGAAGTCGACGGATCAAACACAACGCCTGTCGGCGTGAGTGTCACGCTTCCAACTGCGGCGGTTGTGCTCTTTGCCGGCGTTGTTGAGCCAATATCCACGGAATCGAGCACGCCTCTTGGAAACGAACTGCTGAGAGCCAACGCAGTGACAACCGCGAGCCCGCGATTGTTCGTGCCGCGGTCCGGGTCAATTGCAACAGCGATTGGCGACGTATCCACCGCGATTGTGGTTGCCGTCAATGAAGTCGGCGCGGTGGTCCCGGACGGTGGAAAGAGAAGCCCGAGATTGATTTCGGAAACGGTGTTTGAGCTGGTGTTGGCCACGAGCGCCGCGCCTGTGCCTTCGTTGATTGCAACCCCTATTGGACCAGAGCCGGTGGTTACGTCGGCGACGGCCAGCTTGCCAGCGAGCAGGTCCACAATGGACGCAGTTCCCGCACCTTTGTTCGCCACAACCGCCAAGCCAAACCGCGGACTAACGGCAACGCCCGCTGGATTGCTGCCAACCGCGATTGTGGTGAAAGTTCCGTAGTTTGCGTTATCGGTGAAGCCAGTCAGGTGGCCCGTGTTATCAAAAGTTGGGAGTTGGGGCGCAATGTCCACGACAGAAACGCTGTTGCAACCGCTGTTACTGACGATCGCTTTCGGAGCAAAGGACGACAGTTTAAGTTGGTCTGCAATGGCAACTGACGCAGGCTGAGCCGCAGGATTGTTGTTCGCGTCCTTGCAGATCGGCGAAAAATCGATAGCTTTCACAACGATGAAGTCGGAAGCGTTCGACTGAACGCCGCCGCTGATCACATCAAGAGCGTAGCGATGGGGGAAAGCAAGAAACGACGCTGGAATTGTGACGTCAATTTCCCGGTCGTTCGCCGGAGCCGGAGTTGGAATCGCAGTGCCGTCCAACCTCACAACAGCACCCGAAGCAAACCCCGAACCGAACACTTTTACATTGGCCAAATCAGTCGTTGAAGTTAGCGTGCCTTGCGGAAAAGCTGCACCGGGAATTCCGCCAAGGCTGACTCCATTGTCTGCACTGGGCACAAGCACTTCTGTCACCTGAACCGGCTTCAACGCCGTGGAAGCGCTCGCACCCAGATTAATTAGAAGAATGCTGCCGCTTCCCGATTGTGCAACCAGTGCCTGGTTCGTAGCAGGGTCCACGGCGAGTCCGCCAAAAAGATTCAGATTGGAGACCGTTGCCGTTCCCGAACCTGTGGGCAATTGGACGAAGGCGTACCGGCCCAGTGTCACTGGATTAGAGACGGAAAGCTGGTTCTGAGCTGCGTTATACGAAACCAGCGAGTTCGCAAACGGCTGGAACGCCACGCTCGTTGTGCCGAGCAACTCGGGCGCATTCGAGCAATTCGTGGTGTTCACCGTACAGCCCGCATGAAATGTGATCGAGGAAATATTTTGGTCGAGCGAGTTAAGTAGGTTGATTTGGGGGCCGTTTTGGCCAGTGGCGTTCGCGTCGGCTGCGGCCACAAGGCCAGTGATCGGATTGACCGCAACGCCTTGCGTCGTTTGCGAAATACCGGCAATGGAAATGTTGGCCTGACTGAAATAGACGGCGCTGTCCGTCCCTCCAGTTGCCGTGTCATTTACTGTAGAGGTCAGCGCGTAGGTAAAGCTCGTGCTGTTGATGACGCTCTGCACTGTAAATGCGCCATTGAAGTCAGTCTGATTCGTTGTGCCCTTGGGCACACTCAGGATCAGTACGGTCCCCGGATTACCCGGGTTGAGGCCGTGAGCTGCTGTCGTTGTGACAGTGACGAGACCCGAAGTCAGGGAAACATTGGCGATACCGACCGTATTCGATTGCTTCGTTACGTCCACGCCGTTGGCGATTCCCACTCCTCCAGGTGTCACGACTGCGAGATGGCTGTGCGGTAGCATCGCGACTTGAGGAAACCTTCCTGTGTTCAACGTAACCTGTGCACGCACACAAGGTGACGTCGTGGCAGTTTGAGGAGGATTTTTCACGCAGACCGTATTGCCAGTGTTGAAATCGAGAATGAATCCCACCTTGGCTGTCGTCGGATTTGCGGGCGACGAATAGGCAACGACGGCGAAATTTGTATCTGAATCCACTCCGATGGAATAAGGCAGCGGAACTGGAGTTTGGTCGGGCGGAATGAATCCCGCGAGGGAAATCGTGGTGGTTGCCGCAATCGTTCCGCTGGTCAGAGTTGAGGGAATGGGAAATACGGATACGGACTGATCTTGATAACTCACGACCGCAACAGTGTGCAACGTCCGGTTTACGGAAACGGACGTAGGCATATGTATCGTTGCAGTCGTACCAATGGGCGTGATCGCTCCGGCAGTTATTTTGAAAAACTCGACCCGATCACCCCCGGTCACGGCCACGGCTGCAACGCCAAGGTCCGGGTCAATATCTATCGCACTCGCATTGGTCAGCGCACCGCCCAATCCGTTGCTAATCGGACTCGAAGCAGTCGGCGAACCCGTTTGATAATCCGGGAAGATAGCCAAGTTTGTGATCGAAGGATTGTTGAATTGGGCCGTGGATGTCGCATTTGCAATAGAAAAGGGATACAGACCAGGCTGGGAACTGGCGGCCAGCGATGCTGGGAAAGCCAGGAGCAATTGACGCGCAGTGGATGTAGCGGTCGTGTCTTTGGGAACGGTTTGTCCCAGGAAAGTCGCGACTGTGGGAGTGCCGTCCGGGCCGAAATAGCCACCGTTGACGATCATGGAAAGTTCGTTGGTTTGAGCGTTTTGGACGAGGCTGTCCGGCAACGAAGCGACGGATGTAGCGCGTACGGGAACCACGCTGAACTTGAATGGACCGGCACCGTTCGTCACCGTCTGGGCTGGATCCGCCACTGATACTGTAAACGTATCCGCTGACGCAAGATCCGATTGCAGCAATCGCAATCTTGCCCCAGTCGACGCGGGACTTGTCACTGTCGTCGTGGGAATTGGAAAAAGAACTTTCACCTGCCCCGAAGCGAAGTTGTAAATTTTTGACCCTCCGCCATCGGCCGTTACCGTGATGGTCGAAGCGGAAGTCATATTGGGTGCGTCTAGATAGATGTCGTAGAAGACGGCGTTCTGAGGAGCAATCGTTGGAGAGATTCCATTAAACGTGATGGCCGCTCCTGCGGTGATCGTGATCGTACCGATGGCAAAGCGTGTATTGTCCGCATTCGAGGTAGCAACAATCGTGAGCGTGGCCTTTGTCGGTACGCTGGTTGGTGCCGAGTACAACCCATTCGAATCAACGGAACCGCAGCCCGGGGAGCACGTAGGCAGCTGGGGATAATTAACTGTGATAACGCCGGAAGAGTTCGTTGTAGGAGTACTCTGCGTCACCAGCCAGGTCACGCCCTTGGTCTGAAGATCGTTGGTCAATGTCGCGGTGAACTGAAACTGCGATTGCGCTGTGGAGCTGGTGCTCGTGGGCACCGTCGCGGTCGTCGGAGTCAGCGTGACCGCAATGCCGGAATCCAGGACAAGCGTCGCAGGCGTTGTCTTTGCCTTAGGGTCCGCAACTGATGTTGCCGTAATAACGATTCTAAGCAAGCAAGCTTGCTGCGATCCTGTGCAATTCGTGCCCGTTAGTTTCGTCGCGTCAGGAACGGATTGAGGAGCCGTGAAAACTACCGTCGAGTTGGAAGAATTTGCGGGAATGTTCCCCGTGGCATCAACACAGGGATTCTTGCTGCTGTCCGTCCCTTTGCCCGTACTGTCCACGGAAGTCGTTATATAGTCGCAGGCCCAGGTTACGCTCGTGTTTGTCGTTCCGGTTACGATCGCAGTCAACGTCAGGGATTGCGTGACGATCACACTAAACGCCGATGGGCTGACAGATACACTGACCACGTTGGACTTACTCCCGCCGCCGCAGCCCGCCAAGATGGCGGTACACACGACAATTACCCCAAGAAAAGTCTTGAACCTTCCCCACTTCATTCTCACGGCTTCCCCCACAACTGCACCTCGGGCAATTTCATTCCCGGCGCATTTAAGTTCAGCACTACAAGTCACTCGAAACTCGCTCCAAGAATCTACTTTGCTCTCAGCCCTCAAAACGTCCGGCTGACCGTAAATCGAAAAGTCGTCTTAGGCTCGAAATAATTCAACCGGCCCGGATTGTTCATGACGTTGTCCAACTGCGGCTTCACGACAAATGGAAAGAGCGTCGGGTCCACGGGATCCAATGTCGCCTTCAAATTGTTTATGTCGGACTGGTTGAAGAAAGGATCCTGTGCAACAAGTTCCTCGCGCAACCGATGCACGTTGTATGCGTAATAAATCCGGAACGGCGCCTGCACAATCGGCAGCTGAATTACAAATTCAATGCCCGCCGATCCGCGTAGGCGGAAATTCGTATTGGCAGCGATCGGCAAATTGCCCGTCAGGTTCGCACCCGGAAAGTCCTTCGTCAACTGGGTCACGCCGGTTGGATCCAGCTTCAACCCGTTCTTCTTTGCAATTCCGTCCGTGCCGCCATCGAAGAAAAATGCCGTTTGGAAGTACTGCTTTACGATCGGAATACGGTACTCAACGTTGCCGAAAGCCTCAACGTCTCCACCGGGCAAGGTCGCTGTGTAAATCAGCGCGGGAATCGTGATGGTGCGAAGCGCTCCTCCCGCCAACGGATCCGGGTACGAAATAGGAATTCTCGTCTCCGTCGGAATGAACGTCACCGGAGAAATCGATCGGATGTCGTAACCTCGGATATCGTCCTCGCCTCCCATATAGAAGCGGCTGTATGGCGGAATTTCCTTTCCACCAAATCCGGTGATGAAGGCGACTCGTGCACGATAACCGAAAACATTCCTTCGCTTGTTGATTGGTCTGAACTTTTTGTACTCGACCACATTGGTGATTGTGTTTACGTTGCCACCGAGCGGTCCACCGGTGAATGCCATCGTATACAACATGCTCTTTCCAGTTGTCGGATTCACCGGATTGTCGATCGAGTTGTAAGTGATAGTCGGAGTCAACGTGCTGGAAACGATTCCGTTGAGCGCGCTTGGTCCAGCAAAACTCCGGTACTGAATCGACTGAAAGAGCAGCTTCGAAGCGTCGTTAAACGCGGTAATATTCGTCCGCGTCAAACCGTAAGTCAAACCCACGCGTGTGAACGAAAATCTGCGCAGCGGGTAACTGGCGAAAATCGTAAATCCGGTGCTGTCTTGATTGTAGTTCTGGATGAATTGCGGGTTAAGACTTACCTGTTGCCCAAGCAAAAGCGATTCCTGCTTCGCCTGGTCATAGCTGTACCGGCTGGAGAAAATCGTAAAGCCGGTGCTGATGGGCCGGTCAAATAGATACGGCTCAGTGAATCCAAACAGGAAGCTGCGTTGCAAACTGCCAAACTGCGCGGAAAAAGTCAGCGTTTCACCCAATCCCAGGAAGTTGTTCGTTTGATACGTCAGGCCAATGAACCCTCCCGCAAGCCCGCTGACGCCACCGTTCAATCCGATCGACTGTTTGCCTTTTTCTTTTACTTTCAGGTTCAGGTCAACCGTGCCTTCTTTCGTGTTGCGCTTGATTTCAACTGCCTTGTCCGCTTCGATTCGGTCGAAATAATCTAATTGGTTCAACCGAAGGATGCTGATTTCCCAAGCGCGCTTGTCAAACAGCGATCCCTCGTCGATCAGCAGTTCGCGGCGAATCACCTTGTCGCGGGTCGTCGTGTTGCCGGAAAACTCGATGCGCCGCACATAGTATTGTTTTTGTTCGTCGAAACGCAGCGTGATATTAATCACTTTGTTTGCGTCATCAATGTCGAATTCCGGCTCGGCCGTGAAGTCAATGAAGCCAAAGCGCCCATATTCGCTGGTGTAATCCTTTAGCGCCTTACGCAACTTGTCTACGTTCAGGATGTCGCCCTGTTTCAACGGAAAGAATGACTTTAATGCGTCTACTTTGAGTGAGAGCTGCTTGTCCGGGTCGGCGCTGACGATCTTCAGCGTGCCCATCTTGTAGCGCTCGCCCTCTTCAATCGGAATCGTTATATTGACGGCCTTGCCGTTAGACTTGCCGAGAACGAGAGGGACGCCGAGACGGTTGTTTCTGGTATCAATGTTTTCCACAATCGGGCCATTCGGCGCCACCAGCACGCGGAAATAACCGTTGTCCTGGTACATTCCGCGAATGCCGACTTCGAGATCTTCAATCAGTTTGTCGTGATCGTATGTCTTGGACATGACCGGAATGAATGTGATGTACAGCGGAATGCCGTAGGGTCGGTCGTGCCGCATAGCGCGTATCAGCTTACGGTCGCTAAACGCATGATTCCCGGTGAACTTGATCTTGCCGACCTTGACCTTCGGCCCTTCATCAATCTTGAATATCAAAATGACCGCGTTGCTCGACGCGATGCGCTCGTATTGCGGCGTGATTTTCGCAAATTGCCGCCCGTGCTCGCCAAGCAATTCTCCCAGAACGACTTGGGCCTTTTTAATCTTCGTAGGATCGAACTGGCTTTCCACCGTGAGGCCGACTTTGCGTTCCTTGAACCGGTCCAAGATATCCGATTCGGAAACGGAGTGAATGCCGTCATAACGAATGCGGCGGATCACCGGTCTTTCTTTCACTTCAAAAATAATGATCTTGGAGTTCGCGCGATCGGGAGAGTCTTCAACACTCAGCTTCACGTCCTCAAAAAATTGCGTATTCCAGAGAGCCTGGAAGTCACGCCGCAGCGTCTCTTCATTGTAAGTATCGCCTTCGCGGCTGAAGATGCGCGCCTTTAGGGTGTCGTTTCGAACGCGCCGGTTCCCGATGAACTCAATTCTCTGGATGACGAACGTTTCGCCCAGCGAATTTTGGGCCACCGCTTCCCCGAGGTTGTCATCAGTTCTCGATTCGAGTGTAACCAGATCCAAGGTCTCGGACATCAGATAGTGGCGCTTACTGGAAGGCGCAGGAGGTTGCGGATGATTCTGCACGGGAGCCTGCGCAGACAAGCGGAAAGAGCTCGTCGCCAGCAATATCGCGGTGACGAGCCATCGCACTCCAGCCTGCTTTACGTCGAACGAAAAACAGACTCTTCTTTGAGCGGCCGGTGAAGGCTTCAAGGCCGCGCCCCCAAACGCAAGTTGTTCGTCTCCTGCCGGACCCGGTGTGGGCCGGCTTTTGCACACGCTTCCGGCGGGGCCGGACTCGCACGCGTGGTGTCAGATTCGTTAGTGGATAACCGGGGTTGCCTCAGCAACAGGTCGGAACGACAGGCCATCCCCTGCGACATACATCTGCAGCGTCGCTGGCCTTTGTATTCCTCCCTGAATTAGAGCTTCCGAGAGCGGGTCTTCTACGTACTTTTGCAGCGCCCTTCGCAGCGGCCGCGCTCCATAACTGCGGTCCGCACACGTCTTCTCGAGAATCCACTGTCTTGCTTCCGGTGACAGCACCACCTGTACCTGGCGATGAATGAGTGTATCGTTCATCTGCCCCACGAGCAAATCAATGATGCGGAGCAAATCGTCATCGCCGAGCGGGTTGAAGATAATTACCTCATCCAGGCGGTTGAGGAATTCCGGATTGAACACCCTCTTCACTTCGTTCATCACCATCTCTTCCATGGACCTCGCGCTTGCCTCATCCGCGCCGCCCTGGAAGCCGATTCCGGTGCGCTTCTGCAAATGCCGCGCGCCGAGATTGGAAGTCATGATGATAATGGTGTTGCGGAAATCAACCGTATTGCCCAGTCCGTCGCTCAGCTGGCCGTCTTCGAACACCTGCAACAATATATTGAAGACGTCCGGATGCGCCTTCTCGATTTCGTCGAGCAGGATCACCGAGTATGGAGTCCGCCGGACGCGTTCCGTTAATTGGCCGCCCTCTTCATAGCCGACATATCCTGGAGGCGCGCCGATTAGCTTCGAAACGGAGTGCTTCTCCATGAACTCCGACATGTCGAAGCGGACCAGCGATTTTTCCGAGCCGAACAGAAATTCCGCGAGTCGCCGCGCCACTTCCGTCTTGCCGACGCCCGTCGGCCCAAGGAAAAAGAAGCAGCCCACTGGACGCGCTGGCGATTTCAATCCCGCGCGGCTGCGTCGAATTGCGCGTGCCAGTGCGGTGATGGCCTTGTCCTGGCTGATCACGCGTTTGTGCAATTCCGATTCGATGCGCAGCAGTTTTTGCTGCTCGTCTTCCTTGATGGAAGTGACGGCGATTCCCGTCCAGCGCGAAACGACTTCTTCAATATCCTCGCGCGAAACAATCCCCGTTGTCGCATCGTCGAGTTTATAGCGCTCGCGCAACTGGCGCAGATTTTCCTTCTCCTTGCGCTCTTCTTCCGAATAGAACCGCGCTTTCTCAAACTCGTGCGCAGCGATCGCGCTTTCCATCCGATGCGTGATGAATTTCACGCGCTTCTGCACTTCACCGACTTCTTCCGGTACTGTCGCCTGGCGCAGCTTCACTCGTGCGCCGGCTTCGTCAATTAGGTCGATGGCCTTGTCTGGCAAAAACCGGTCGGGAATATAGCGATTGGAAAGATAGACGGAATAACGTAGCGCTTCTTCCGTGTAAGTCACCGCGTGGAACTTCTCATAACGCTCGCGGACACCGTTAATTACCTGAATGGCTTCTTCTTCATTCGGAGCAGGAACTTTCACGGCCTGGAAGCGCCGCTCCAAGGAACGGTCCTTTTCGACTGACTTGCGATATTCCGTCGGTGTCGTCGCGCCGATGCACTGAATTTCTCCGCGCGAAAGTGCCGGTTTCAAAATGTTCGCTGCGTCGAGCGAACCTTCTGCAGAACCCGCACCCACAAGCGTGTGCAACTCATCGATGAATACGATGGAGTTTTGGCTCTCCATCAATTCCTTCATGATCGTCTTTAAACGCTCTTCAAATTGCCCGCGGTATTTCGTTCCAGCAACGATGAGGGAAAGGTCGAGCGAAAGAATCCTTTTGTCTGCAAGGAAGGGAGGAACGTCTGCATCGGCGATTCGCTGTGCCAATCCTTCCACAATGGCGGTTTTTCCAACGCCCGGTTCGCCGATCAACACCGGATTATTCTTTGTGCGCCGGCACAAAATTTGAATCACGCGGTCTACTTCGCTTTCGCGTCCAACCAGAGGATCGAGCGATCCTTCCGCCGCTGCGCTTGTCAGATCGCGGCTGAATTCTGCAAGCAATGAAGTTTCTTTTGGCCGCGATGCGGGCGCTTTCTCACCGCTGGTCCGTGCAAGCTCTTCACGAAGGGAAGAAAGCCGCAGGCCGCGCTCCATCAATATCTCCGCGCCAAAGCATTTTTCTTCGCGCAAAATTCCGAGCAACAGGTGCTCCGTCCCAACGTGTTTCACGCCAAGACGTTCCGCTTCTTCCGCCGCCATGTTCAGGATGCGCTTGCACTCCGCGCTCAGCGGCACTTCGACCGAAGTCGAAATGCGTTCGCGAATCGTAATGCGCGCTTCAATTTCCTTGCGAATCGATTCGATCGAGCCTTGCTGACGCAGAAAACGGTTCGCCAGCGCCTTGTCCTCACGCATCAAGCCGAGCAGCAAATGCTCCGTCTCAATGTAAGGGCTCCCGTACTGGCTCGCTTCGTAGCGCGCAAAAAAGATGACGCGCCGCGCTTTTTCTGTATAGCGTTCGAACACGTTAGCTCGTTTCTCCCCCGCTGGCTGCTTGTCGGTCCAGCTTTCCAGGGTCTCCGCTCGCAAGCGTTGCCGCTTTGCGAACTTCCAGAACACCGTGTTCCAATCCGAGGATTCGGTCACATCGTTCCGCTAGCTTCAGGTTGTGCGTGGCGATGAGCGACGTCAACCCGTGCTCGCGATGCAGCCGTTCCAGCAGATCAAACACGGCCCAAGCGTTCTGCTCGTCCAAATCTCCGGTGGGCTCGTCCGCCAGCAGCACGCGCGGTCCGGTGACGAGCGCCCGGGCTATCGCGACTCGCTGCTGTTCTCCTCCGGAAAGCTCCCCCGTGCGGTGGTCGGCTCGCTCCGCGAGTCCGACTTTATCGAGCCATTTCCGCCCCTTTTCCAGGCCACTGGAAATAGACTCGCCCCGCAGCAGCAACGGCATCGCTACATTCTCGGCTGCCGTGAAATCCGGCAACAACTGATGCCGCTGCCACAAAAATCCGATGCTGCGATTCCGAAAATCCGCCAGCGCAGCTTCATTTTGGGTTTCAATGCGTTTCGAATCGAAGTATATAGTACCGCTCGTCGGCGTGTCTAGCGCGGCCAGAAGATGCAAGAGCGTGCTTTTCCCCGCTCCAGATGGCGCGACTATCGCGACCATCTCTCCTTGCTTCAACTGCAAATTCGCGTCTTTTAAAACGATTAAGCTCTTCTCCGCCCCACCGTAAATCTTTCGGAGTCCGCGTGCTTCCAGCACAATGCCGGACGAATCTTCCCCCGCGCCCTGCGCACTCTCGCAAACCGAGCTGGATTCATTTGGACTCATGCATTTCCCGAGTCTCTACTCCACATTCCCGAGCAATTCCCAAACCAGCGTAGCTCTTATCTCTACAAATTAGATGCGTCAAATAACCAAATGCGTGGCAGACGCCCAGCAGTGCCCTGCATTGTCGTTCACTGGTTGCGCCCACCAAATTCCCATTTTCGCCCGAAGTCTGCCTCTCGACATTCCGGACCAAAAAGAACCGATTTTGAACGTCCACAACTATATGTAATAAAACAACTTATGGCGGGATTTGGCCGCTCGCCGATGATGAGGGAAACCCTCGGCCCTACCCACCTGCCTCTCACCACCGTTAGCTGCAACCTTCGGGCCAAAAATGAAAGTACAGGTAGCGAGCTCGCGAGGACCTTATTCAAACCGCAGAATATCCACTGGCAAAAGTCTGGCCGCAGCCCTTGCCGGTACCAGAGTCGCACCGACTGAAATCGCCATCGCCACAACCGCTATCCAAACTCCGTCCAGCAGATTGGGATGAAAGGGGACATACGAAACCGCATAAACCTGCGGATCCAAGGGAATCCAATGCCAAGTCCCCGCGGTCCACGCCAGCGTGTATCCAAGAAGAAGTCCAATCAGCGTTCCGCATGCCCCAATCGCAGTCCCCTGCCAAAGGAAGATCGTTCGAATCTGTTCACGTCGCGCTCCCATGGACAGCAGCACGGCAACGTCTTTCGCTTTGTCCGTTACCGTCATGGAAAGTACAGCGAGAATATTTAGGCCTGCGACAAACGTAATCAGCCCAATGAAAATGGCGGTCACCAATTTCTCCAGCCTCAGCGCGCGAAACAGCGGACGATTTTCTTCCATCCACGTCGCGACGGAAAATCCCGGTCCAGCCTTTTCCTTGACCGCCTCCGCCACCTGCTCCGCCTGCTCCGGATTGTTCAGCCGGAATTCAATCACGTTCACAACATCGCTGGCCCCCGCGAGCTCCTGTGCGGCTTTCAAATTCAAGAAGCACCAATTCGCGTCGTAATCGTAGAATCCCGAATCGAACACGCCTGTAACGCGGAATCGCCTCGTGCGCGGCAGCAGACCAAACGGCGTCAATCTCCCTTGCGGGCTTGTCAACGTCACATAGTCTCCTGGCGATATCTTCCAGTCGCCCGCAAGCTGCTTTCCGACCACGATTCCTTCCACGCTATCTTCATCCGGAGAAAAATCCAATTTCCCTGCCTGCAGCCTTCGCAACGCTTCATCATTTTTCCCTTCGTTGGCCGCATCAATTCCCTTGGTAATAATTCCACGTGCCTGCCCCCCAAAACTCATCAGCACCGTTTGATATACGGCTGGAATTGCACTCCGCACGCCCGGCAGGCCACTTAAGCTGCTTGCCAGCGCTTGATAATCATGAATGCCGGAGGAGCCAGGCCGCGTCAGAGAAACATGCGAGGTGACGCTCAGCAAATGATCCTGCAGCGTCTCGCGAAATCCGGTATTCATCGCCAACGAGATCACCAGCGTGCAAACGCCCGCCGCAACCCCCAGCACGCTAAAGAGTGTCACCAGCCGCAGCACCGCCGGGCGATTAGGCGACCGCAGATATCGCTGTGCGACAAACCATTCGATAGACATTGTTCGGTGTTGCCTGCCCTACGCCCCGTGCCCTTCGGAAGCTGCTTTTTCTTGCTCCTGGGCCACAGGCCGCAGCAGCGGGAACAGAATGACGTCTCGGATGGATTGCGAATTCGTGAGTAACATCGTTAAGCGATCGATGCCAATCCCTTCGCCTGCCGTCGGCGGCAAACCGTGCGCCAGCGCGCGAATGTAATCCACATCAAGTTGCTTCGGCACTTCGTCGCCGCCTTGTGCCATCTGCGCAAGGAAGCGACGTTCCTGTTCCGCCGGATCATTCAACTCGGAGAATCCGTTGGCGATTTCCATTCCCGCGACATATATTTCGAATCGTTCCGTGAGCGACGGATCGTCCGGCTTTCGTTTCGAAAGTGGCGAAATGTCCGTCGGAAAATCATAGAGAATTGTGGGCTGTACCAGGTGGCGCTCGGCCATCGTTTCAAAAAGCAATCCCGTCCATTCGCCGTCGCTCGGTCGACCCTTGCTTGCCGCGTAGGCGGCCCCGCTCGACTTTGCCCAAACGTTGTAACGTGCTGTCGCTTCACGAGCGCCGCCGGGAGAAGCCAGTTCCGCGGGCGTTGGTGCGGCGTCCGCCTCTTTCGGCCAGTACTTCTGAATGGCTTCTCGCATCGTCAACCGTTGCATCTTGCCAAAGTCCAGCGCAACCTCTCCATACTTCACAATCGTGGAACCCGTAATCGCCTTTGCCAACCGCGCAAACAGCCCTTCATTCATGTCCATTAAGTCGCGATAGTTGCTGTAAGCCTCGTAAAACTCCAGCATCGTAAATTCCGGGTTGTGCTGCGTGGAAATGCCTTCGTTCCGAAAATTGCGGTTGATCTCATAAACCCGATCCAGCCCGCCGACGACCAACCGCTTCAGATAAAGCTCGGGCGCAATCCTCAAATAAAGGTCAATGTCCAGTGTATTGTGGTGCGTAACGAACGGCCGCGCCGCAGCTCCGCCCGCGATCGGGTGCATCATTGGCGTTTCCACTTCCGTGTACCCGCGCTCATCGAAAAATCGCCGGAGCTCCTGCACAATTCGCGCCCGAGTCAGGAACACGCGCCGCGAATCCTCATTCGCAATCAAATCCAGATAACGCTGCCGGTAACGCAGCTCCACATCCGTCAGCCCGTGCCACTTCTCAGGCAACGGCAAAAGCGCCTTCGACAAAACCGTTAATTCCTGTACCCAGACCGAAAGCTCTCCGGTCTTCGTCCGAAACAGGTGTCCATGCACTCCTATGGAGTCTCCGAGATCTAGCAAATGGAAAACCTCGAATCCCTTTTCCCCCACCACGTCCTTGCGCACGTACACTTGAATCCGCTGCCCATTTCCCTGCATGTGCGCGAATCCCGCTTTCCCCATCAGGCGATAGGAGACAATCCTGCCCGCGACGCGCACGTCCACTTTTTGCGCCTCTAATTCGGCTGCCGAAGAATTTCCATACTTTTCCACAAGGTCTGCGGCAGTCGCACTCCACCGAAATTCATGTGGATAGGGATTCAGGCCAGCTTCTCGCAGCTGCTCTAGCTTCTTTTGCCTCTGCTCAAACTGGTCCCGGGGCTCAAATTCCAATTCGAAGTCCTCATTTCCTGTGGGTTATTAACGAGTCTTGGCGAGTATAGCGGCCACCTGCCGCCGCCCGCAACAAACCTCTGGTTCTATTTTGGGACTCTGCTATACTGCTCGGGCCTTTCAGGGGAATTGGATTGGCCTCTCGCCCTCTTTCTAGGGGTAATTCCGTGCGCGAAGATTGGTGCGCATGGTTACCAGACTCCAAGGCCCGCCTAAACGAAAACTGTTCCAAAGAATTGGAAACTCTTTATCTGATGTTGAGTGTATCGCTTGATGAGGCGATCGAGCTGCGACACAAGGGTGCGCTCGATAAATCGTTCGAGGCTGCTCGCATTGCTAGCGGTCTTTGTGTGCGCTTTGCTCAATCCTTAAAAGTAGTTCTGAGGGGTCTCCATCGTCACGCCAAGCACTTTGGATTGGTCCCAAATGCGGCACCACTCGATCCTGCCAACTTCCAGGGCGCGCGAGGCCAGCGGACAGCTAGGCTCACGGGGCTTCTGAACCGTGTGCTCCTCTCGCAGCGCTCCCGGTTTATCCACAAGGCGTCAACACTCTCGGAAATGGTTGACGACCTCAGACAAGATTTCTGCGATGCTGTCGAGGAACTCATCAATGGATTCCACTTTAGCACTGATGCCTTGTGGCATGCTCTCGACCAATGTCATTATGATCTGAACACTTGTCTGCGTGAGACCATCGTTTTATTGAAGTCATTTCTTCTGGTTCTCCCGGAGGACCAACTCGCTTCATTCGAAACTGAGCTCCACCTTCCTCGTACTCGGACCGTCGAGCACGGCTTGCCTTTCCGCCATAGACGTTTCGCCGAAGTTCCGGGAAAATAGCTTTACCCCTTAGCTGGCCGGACCTTGGTGCCCAAACTCCGGTAAAGTTGCCGGAATAACCGCCCGGATTGGCGGTTACTTTTGCGAATCGAAGTGCAGCTTAGGGACAACTCGAAAGGGGATTTGCCGCATCCGACGCTTTGGATGCGCCGCAACTGGACCGTTGGCCCGAAACCGACCAACTGAGCCCAAGCAAGCAGGCAGTAAGGCGCCTGCGACGCTTACGGAAGCGGAAGCCATCCGCCTGGCTCAAGCCGGGGACGGAGCCGCGTTCGACTTCCTTTACCAGCTTCATAGTCGCCGCGTTTACGCCCTCTGCCTACGCATGGTGGGAAATCCGGCGGATGCCGAGGACCTGCTGCAGGAGGCTTTCCTCCAGCTCTTCCGCAAGATCGGCACTTTCCGCGGAGAATCGGCTTTCTCTACCTGGTTGCATCGGATGACAGTCAACGTGGTTTTGATGCGGCTGCGCAAGAAGTCCCTCCCGGTCGCTTCGCTCGAGGAAACTACGGAACCGGATGAAGAGTCCGGCGGCCCCAGGAAGGACGTAGGCGCTCCCGATTTGCGGCTTAGCGGCGCCGTGGATCGAGTAAATCTGGAACGCTCCATTGAGCGGTTGCCGCCAGGTTATCGTACGGTTTTTGTGCTCCATGATGTCCAGGGTTACGAGCACAACGAAATTGCCGGCATCATGAACTGTTCCGTCGGCAATTCGAAGTCGCAGTTGCACAAGGCGCGCACCCGCTTGCGCGAGCTTCTTCAGGAAGAAGCCCGTGATCTGGCCCGGCAGGAACGCCAGAGTGCAAAGACGCAAGGAAGCAACTCGGATTGAGTTACAATGACTCCAATCCGGGGTGCTGCAACGAACCAGGTGCGTGGCGTTGCTCTAACAGAGTGTTTCATGCGAGGAATTGCCAGACGCTGTTCCTCGCGGAGTGAAGTGCCATGCAGTGCAAGGAAATTGAAGCGGTTCTCGAACAGGAAGGTCTCTCGCCTCTCCCCGAAGCGGCGCGCGCACACGTTGCCTCTTGCAGCGTTTGCCGCACTCTCGTCGAAGATTTCTCGGCCATTCTCGCCGTCGCTGAAGAGCTCCCCGCGGAAGTAGAACCCCCAACTCGCATTTGGGTTTCGCTCCGCAATCAATTGGAAGCCGAAGGCATCATCAGAACGCCTGCTCAAATTGGCGAAACGATACAACCTTCGTGGTGGAAAAGCCTTTCAAGAATTTTGCGTGGCCGCGTTCTTGCCACCGCCGCGGTGGGACTTGTAATCGTCGCCGCCGCTGTTGTTCAGATTCAGCGGCAGCCCGGTGCGCCTCCCGCACTTGAACCGTTTGCAGAGACCGCTCTGACTCTGCACCAGGAAGAGCAAAGCCTTCCGATGGTGCAGCAAGCCGATTTTTCCAGTCAGGACAAGGTTGACGTTTCCCTTCGCCAGAATTTGGCCTCTCTCAATCAGTTCATCGATGATTGCCGCAGGCGCCTGAAAGACCACCCGAACGACGAGTTGGCGCGCGAGTATTTGTCTGTTGCTTATCAACAGAAAGCGGAATTGCTGTCCGCGATGTTGGATCGCGGAAGGAGCGTTAACTAACATGTTTCCGGCCATAATTTGTTCATCGAAGTTGAATCGTACTCTGCTTCCAGTGCTTGGTGCCGGAGTGCTCTTCCTGCCCGCCACTGCATTCGGCGCCGGTCAGAAGATCGAAAAGCATTTCACCGTCAAGGGCCGTCCGGTCGTTTCCATTCAAAATGTCGCAAATGGCCGCATCGAAGTGAAATCGGCCAAAACTCAGGAAGTCGTTATCATCGGTTCTCAGCTCTCCAACAAAATCGGCGTTGAAACGGAACAAGCCGACGATCGCATTGACGTGACTGCGACCGTCCTTGACGCCTCTGCTCCCGCCGCGGAGCTCGAGGAAAATTTCACGCTCGTCGTCCCGGAAGAAACCGAACTTCAAATCAGAACACAGACCGGCCTCATCTATGTCGAGCAGGTCATGGGCGATATGAATCTCGAAAGCATCGCCGGCGACATTCACCTCAAAGAAGTCTCCGGCTACATCATCGTTCGCACCACCGGCGGTTCGCTCATTTGTACGCAATGCGCGGGCAAACTTGAATTTTCCTCCATCAGCGGAAACGCGCAGATTCTTCAGCCCGCTTTGAACAACGTCAACATCATGACCACTTCCGGCAACATTCTTTATGACGGCGACTTCTTCCGTACCGGCCTCTATACCATGAAGAGCGGCAAGGGCGTCGTCGAAGTGCGTTTCTCCAGCACGGATTCCTTCGATCTGAACGCGCAAACGAATCTCGGCACCGTGGACAATCGCGCCGAAGCGTTCCTCAAGCCGGACACGCACGGCATTCGTCGCACGGCCTCCAAGTATGCGCACGGCCTCTTCGGCAGTATTGGCTCCGGACTCGCCAAAGTCGAGCTCTCTTCCTTCAGTGGTACAATTCGCATTCTGAAGCGCGATTAGTCTCGTTCGCGCCTGCATCGTGACGCAAAATCCTGTTCCTCGCGGGGCCGCGCCTCGCCCTTCCATCGTTTGCCTCGCCGGATTCATGGGCTCCGGTAAGACCACTGTTGGCACGCTCCTCGCACGCCAGCTCGCGTGGCGCTTCGTTGACCTCGACGATCGCATCGAGGCATCTTCCGGCCTGCGCATCTCCGAGTTTTTTGAACGCTTTGGCGAACTTGCTTTTCGCGCGCTCGAGGCCGAGCAACTCCGGGGAGTCCTCGGCCGTTCTGCCGAGACCAAAGAGTCACTCGTGCTTGCTCTTGGCGGCGGAACTTACGCGCAACAAGGCGCTCCCGAATTTCTTCGCGCGCAGGGCATTCCTGTCATTTGGCTTGACGCTACCGTCGAAACTCTTCTTGCCCGCTGCATGACCATGTCCGGCCGTCCGCTTTTCCGCGATGAAGCGAGCTTTCGCGCGCTGCATAATCAGCGTCTGCCCTCTTACCAATTGGCCGATTTTCGCGTGGACAGCTCTGGCGATCCGGCCCTGGTCGTAGCAGAAATTCTCCGGCTCAATCTCTTTGACGGTCCGCGCGAGAGCCATTTAGTCGTCGAGAAACCTCGGCCCTGATTTTCTTTCCCGGCCCTGCATTCCGTGTCATTCTCAAACTGGAAGCAATTTGGAGTTCTACTCATGCACCGTTCCGCGCACGTTCCGCTTCCGCTGGGGGATACACATGAAAGTCCGTTCCATTCTTGCAACGCCGATTATTTCCATTTCTCTGCTCGCCTCGGCGTTTGCACTTTCCATGTCTGCTCAAAAGAACAGCACGCCCAGCGTGCTTCAGCCGGACAAAGGAAAATTTGAAATTCTGCTTGATGGTAAATCCGTTGGCAAAGAGGAATTTGAAATCGCGCCGAACGGTGCTGGCTGGTTGGCAAAGGGCACGACCCAAATCAATACGGGAGATGGGCCGGCAACGCAGGTCACAGGCAATCTAACCTTGCAATCCAACGGCGTTCCGATGGCCTATGACTGGGTCTCCAAAGCAGACAAAACAAACAGTGCGCACATCATTTTCGCCAATGGCATCGCCAAAATTTCACTTGCAGTTCAAGGTGCGCGTCCCTACGAACAGGAAGTCAGCTTTGGTTCTCCGCTCGTGGCCGTCCTCGACAACAATATGTATCACCACTACGCGGTCCTTGCCCGCATCTACGATTGGTCCAAACGCGGCGCGCAATCTTTGCCTGTTTTGATTCCCCAGGAAATCACGCCCGGCACAATTACGGCCGAAGCCACGGGCTCGGCATCCTCCGGCGGCAAAACGTACGAGGGCCTTCGCGTCACCACTTCCGACATTGAAGTTTTGCTTCTTCTCGACGCAAATCATCGCCTCATGCGCCTCGAAGTCCCGGCTATGAAAGTCGCTGTTGTCCGCGAATAATTGTCCTTCATCTTAAAAACAAAAAGGGCGCGCCGTAGCACGCCCTTACTCGAAAAACTTTTTTCGCCAATTAGCGGTCTTCGCTAGCGAGCCAGCGGACGCTGAAACACAGGTTTGCCCTGTGCCGCAAAAGGAGCGCCTGGCCGCCGCAGCGGATAGCCCTGCGGATGACCATGCGCGTGCAAATGATTCAGCGCATGTCCATTCGAATGGCCTGCGACATGACCAATCGGGCCGCCGCCATTCGCCGCCGCGGGCTGCGGCAGCCGCGACGGATTACCGATAGGGCGTAGATTCACCGGCGCTACGTTCACGTGATCGCTGATCGCCTGCAGGCGCTTCAGAATCGACTGCCACTGTTCCCAATCCAGTTGTTGCAGGAACGGCCGCAGTCCCTGGATGAAGGGATCCTCCAGCAGCGCTTCGCCGTCCGACTCCGGAATAAAGAACCGGTTCAGTCCGACGTTCAACGCCTCGGAGATCTTCTCCAGCGTGCCGAGGCTCGGCGTCATCTGCCCGCTCTCAATCCGCGACAGATACGAACGCGATACCTTGGACTTCGATTGCAGCTGGCTCTGCGTCATCCCGCGCGACTCCCGCAACTGGCGGATGCGCTGACCGATGTTCTCCACCGTTTTCTGGTTGGCGAACTTGTCGGTCACTGGCTCGGCCCCGGCTTGCGCCTCAGGCTCTGCTTGGGGAATCAGGAACTCCAGCCGTTGCGGCAGTGCCCGTACGCATCGCCGGCAGTTGCCGGTGCGCGTGCGATATTGCACCAAACCGCAAGTCTTGCAGCGTATGACTTCCCGGTCCATCTCAAGAGAGTTCATCGTTGCTTTTTCTAAGTGTGCGGACACCGGTACTCCTCGCTGACCTTTTGTCCGGCGTGCGGATAGATAAGAGAGAACGTCGGAACGTTCTAAGGGAAGGCAGAAACTGGCGCACCGGGAGTTTCCTTCAGCAGGCCAAATTGTGTCAAGAGTATTTTCGTACTTTTTGAAAGTTTCTTCCACGCTTCGCCGACCTACGCCTCGTTTTCGCCTGTCTTTGTGCGGTTTTTCGCCGTTATCCACAAATATCCACAACCACTTGTGCTTTTTTTTCATGGCACCACAATCATCGTGGTCGCGTTACCCTTTCCGCCGCTCCACTTTTTCTCGGATTCCTCTCTGCTCCTTTCCACTCGGCCTTTCTTGTGCTCCAATAATTAACTCTTCCTCTCAAACGGAGCCTCGCCGATGCCTACGCGCGATGACGCTTGGAACCTTCTCTGCGAATACACACAATCCGAATCGCTCCGAAAACATATGCTCGCCGTCGAAGCTTGCGTCCGCGCGTATGCCCGTAAGAACGGCGCCGACGAAGAGACTTGGGGGCTCGCTGCACTACTTCATGATTTCGATTACGAACGCTGGCCCAACAACGAGCATGCTCCGGATCGCGAGCACCCCTCCGAAGGCGTCAAAATTCTGCGCGAGCGCGGCTACTCCGAAGAAATCATTCGCGCGATTCTTTCTCATGCCGATTACTGCAACGTGCCGCGCCAATCTCCGCTCGAACGCACCCTCTTCGCCTGCGACGAGCTCGCTGGTTTCATTACCGCCTGCTCCTACGTTCGTCCATCCAAAAGCGTTCTCGATTTGGAAGCCAGTTCGGTGAAAAAGCGCATGAAGGACAAGGCATTCGCGCGCGCGGTAAGCCGCGAGGACGTCATCAAGGGCGCCGAGGAGCTCGGCATTCCGCTCGAAGAACACATTGCCTTCTGCATCGAAGCTATGCGCGCCGAAGCCGACGCCCTTGGCCTCCGCGGCAACATCCAGGCGCAGTCCTCAGCCGCCTCCTAAGAGCGTCAACGATTATTTTTTGAGACTTTACTCTTCGCTCGGCCGGTTCCGCGTCACAACATTACTTCTCACACCATCAGAAAGCTGCAACTCCAAACTGTCCGGCACGTCCTCGATCGTCGCATCTCCGCCGCGCAGAAATCCGCGTACTTCGCCGGTCTTTGCATCGCGCACCATCACCACCGGATGCGCGTTTGCATCCCAATGAATTTCCGCGCCGCGCCCCGGCAAATCAGCCAGGCGAAAAATGTTCATCGCCGCTCTTGTCTGTGCAGCTGCCTTCGCTTTCTGTACGGCCAATTCGTTCTTCCCTTTCACCACATGAACTGAGTCGAGCGCATCCATCACTGCAGTGCCCAGCGGCACCACAAATGCAAAGTGCTGCGGCTCATCATTCGGCACATCCGCAACTTCAAACATTTGGAACAGCACGCTCACCAGCACTCGTCCTTGTGCGTCCCGCCCTTCCCATGTGTAAGGTCCGGCTTCCACCGCCATCCGACTCGTCGTAACGCGAAACGCCGGCTCCAAAATCATCCTTCCGCCTTCGATTCTTCCCCATACAAGCAATCCAGGTTTTGGCGCTTCAGCACTACTCGTGTTCGCTCCATTCGTCGCCACGTCTTGCACCACATCAAAGCTCGTTCCCTGCGCCGCGCGAAAACTCAGCACTGATTTGTAAACGTAGTCGCTGATCCATTGATTCTTGCAATATCCCATGATGTCCGTATCCGTCGTCGGCTTCAGGTTTCCACTCGTCGCAAACACGTCCCACCCCGGCACGCCAATCGTTCCACCGGGATACGGATATAGCGGATCCGGATTGTTCGCGCCTCCGCACGGGCTGTGCTGCCTCCCAAAATTGTGACCCTCTTCATGCGCCAGCACCCACTCTGCACCGTTGTAGTCCCAACCGATCGCCGCCGGCGCACCTATGTAGCCCAGCCCCGCCACTCCGCTGCTGTAACTCACATTCACAAATCCAAAATAGTAGCGATCCTTGACGCCGTCCGCAGTGCGCTTCGCCAGCAATTCGCTAAGCACGCTGCTCCAATTCGTTCCGTCGCTCTTCAGCAGCGGCGAACCTCCAGTCGTGGATGAATTGAACGTCGCACCTACCACGACGTCCACCGCATCTGGAACCGGATACAATCTCCGCGCGGGATCGACCAAATCATTCTTCGTGCGGCTCGAATTCTCCACCGTGCCCGTGCGCCCGTCCGTCGTGTGAATCGGAATCAAAGTGATCTTCCATTGGCGTACGCTCTGCATACTCAATGCGCCGTACGAAAAATGGTTGTTGCTCTTGTTCGATTCGGTAATCTGATTCGTTGGATCGACGTCCGCGCTCACGGTCGTTCCCGCCGTAATCCATGCCGATGGCACCGCCATATTCCATGATGAGTTCGGATTAGAAGTGTCTACGCTCGTCGGCACGGAACTCCCCGGTGCATTGATCGTCAGCGTGTTCGTCGTGCTTCCGTTCACAAAATTCACGTTCACTTGCGGCGCCGTCGTATTCGTCTGATTCGCCAAAACAAATACGCGCACCCACGCACTGCGCCCCGCAATCAATCCAACGTCATGCGCCGGATAATTCTGTGTAACTTGTGTGATGTAGAGCCCGTCAATCGTCAGGTCCAGCCCGGATGGCGCGCTCACCGTGAAGGAACTCGCCGAAGTTGCCGTTCCCCCCGGCGTCGTCACAGAAATCGTTCCGCTCGTTGCTCCGTTCGGCACTGTGGCGGAAATATGGCTCGCATCCGTCACGGAAAATGCCGCCGTCGTTCCGTTGAACTTCACACCCGTCGCGCCAGTAAAATTTGCCCCCGTTACCGTCACGCTCGTTCCTGTTTGTCCGCTGGTCGGCGAAAAACTCGTAATCGTCGGCGCCGCCAAGCTTACCGTGAAGTTGCTCGCGGAAGTCGCCGTCCCCTGCGGCGTCGCTATCGAAATTTTCCCGGTAATCGCAGCGCTCGGCACCGTCGCCGTCACGCTCGTTGCGCTCACCACGGTAAACGTCGCCGCCGCTCCTCCGATCGTCACCGAAGTCGCTCCGCTCAAATGCGTTCCCGTTACTGTGACTAAGGTGCCTGCTCCCCCGCTTGTCGGACTAAAGCTGCTGATGGCGGGCGTGGCCGCTGCTTGAGGAGGGGGCGCGGTGCTTGTGCTTCCGCCGCCGCAGCCGAGAAACATTCCCGCGCAAGCGATCGCCAAAAAAATCGCGGCAATGAATATTGCGCGAGAGATTCCCTTTTCTCTCCTGCTTCGAGCAATCGGCTTGCGAAGGAACATAGCTTCCAGCCTCACCGCGCCTGGCCTGCTGGCAAAAGGGAGGATTGCCTCAAACCGCGCTTTCGAGCGCGGTCCAGCCCCCAGTACGCTATCAATTAGGATAGCCCCGCAAGCGCGCCTCGGCACCTGCCCGAACGGACAGTTTTCGTCCAGCCGAATTATCTGCTTGTGAATGGAATGACGGCATCGGCCCGCTCCAAAGCGGTATGAGCGGGCCCGTCTAACTCGAAGCCTCAGACTCCGCGATGGATGAACATCACCGCTGCCGCGCCGAACAGCATCCCCGCAACTACGAGAGCCACCACACCGGCGACAAACCAACTCGAGATGGGCGCCGTCCCCGTCCGCTGCAAACTACCGTCCGCACTGGCAGGAATTTGTGCTCCTTCAATTGCCGCAGTGCGACCGTTTCCATTGTGCGTGACCGAGTTCGCCGCCACCGCTGACACCGTCCCAACAAAGCTGTAACCCTGTCTCGGAATCGTCTCCACGTAAATCGGCTTGTCCGGCGAATCACCCAACGCCAACCGCAGCTTGTTCACTGTAGTATTCACGTTGGCGTCGTAATTGACGTGCGTGCCTTCCGGCCATAGCTTAAGCCTCAGATCGTCACGGCTCACGACGTCCCCAGGCCGTTCCAGCAACGCCACCAGCGTTTGATACACCTTCCCCGGTAGTTTGATGCGCGTGCCATCCTTAAAAAGCTCCTCGCGCTTCAAATCAACCGTGAAGCTGCCAAAGCTTAAAAACCGTTGAAATTCGGTCTTCTTCGCCTCCGCATAGCTTCTCTCTGCCAGCGTTTGCATGCCGATCATTTCAGTGCTCATGTGCGTTCACCTGGTCCGAAGTCCAGACGCACTCGCGTGAAATCTGCCTGCCCGGAATTCCCCCCACCAAGGGAGATCCCGTTTGACATCCTTTCCAAAAAATTATATCTTGAGCTGCATATACAAGTCAAGAACCATTATGGAACCCACTTCTTTACCCCTGGATCTGACCGGCACCGGATACTGTGCCTCCTTCAACTTCCGCAGAGTCTCCAGAGCCGTTACCGCTCTGTTCGACACTGCCCTCCAAGAGTCTGGCCTTCGCTCGACCCAGTTCGCCATCCTTATCGCCATCGCCAAAGCCCAGCCCGTCTCCATTACCGCCATTTCCAACGTTCTGGTGATTGACGCCACAACACTTACCCGCAGCCTCAATCTTCTTCGCAAACTCGGTCTGGTAGCGATTTCTCCCCGGGGCGCGATGCGCCAGCGCTTTCTTAATTTGACGGCTGAGGGCGAAAAAGCTCTCGCCCGAGCCATCCCTTTGTGGCGAAATATTCAACAACGTTTCGTGGCCCAAATCGGCGCAGACCAGTGGCGCACCCTTCGCGCTCAACTCGACGACCTGTCCAAATTGGCCGTCTCTATGGAAGGAAAATCGCTTTGCTGACTCTTCTTGGAGGACGTTGTCTACGCCCCGGCGTTAGCCCTTTGCTCCCGGAATTCCCCCGCAAACTCCGTCAAAAACTGATCCATCGTACGCGCCGGCCGCGTCAGCAATTTCCCAATCAATCCATCCACCGCCGCCGCGCGTCCGCTCACGTAGTAATCCTGCAGCTCGATTAACGCCTTCACCTGCCATTCCGGCATACCCAAATCCAACATCGCCTTCTGATGAGCCTCTCGCGGAATATTCACGTGACTCACCGCCCTGCCTGATTTCTCAGCAATTCGTTTGGCAATTTCATCCTGCGTTAGCGCTTCCGGCCCATTCAGTTCGTAAATCTGCCCCGCAAGGCCTTCAGTCGTTAGTGCTTTCGCGGCCACGGCCGCTACGTCTCTCACATCCACAAGGCTTGTCTTTGCGTCACCCATTGCATCGTAAAACGCGCCCTGCGAGCGAATACTCGGCGCCAGATACGTGATCGTGTTTTGCATAAAGCCGTTCGGCCGCAAAATCACAAATTCCATCCCGGACGCCTTCAGCTTGTCCTCCACTTTTCGGTGCCAGCTCGGAAACGATTTGTCGTAGTCCCCCGCCCCTAGCGCCGAGTTCAGCACAATCCTCTTCACTCCCGCCTTTTTGCTCGCATCAATCACATTTCCCTCGAGCTCCACGAGCTCCCGCACCGGCGAGCACACCAAAAACACTCGTTCCACTCCCTGCAATGCACTTTGCAAACTCGCAGCGTTCAAAAAATCCGCAATCACGGTCTTCGCGCCTTGCGGCGCCTTCGCTGCTTCCTCCTTCGAACGAAACATCGCCCGGAACTCTTTTTCCGTCTTGAGCATTTCCCGCACAACTTCTCTTCCGACGCTACCGCTTGCTCCCGTAATCAAAATCATTTCAGTTCTCCTTAGCCACCCGCCCATAAGACGCAGCAACGGCTTCCCCCGTAAGCGCCCGTCTCCCAGTCATGCTATAAAAGTGTTTCGACGGCCGGAAGTACGCACAATTTTGTAAGCCCCCAGGCACCGACATTGGAGTCGTTATGAAGCCGCACTACGGCTGTCCCATCAAAGCCACCCTCAACGTCCTCACCGGCAAATGGAAAATCCTGGCTCTCTGGTATCTCTCCTTCAAGCCGCAGCGATTTGCCCAGCTTCGCGATCTTCTGCCCGGCGTCACCGAAAAAGTCTTGACGACTCAACTTCGAGAACTCGAAAAAGACGGCGTCATCGCCCGCAAATCCACATTCGATTCGCCTCCCAAAGTCACATACTCACTCACGAAAGCCGGCCGCGACCTCATCCCTCTAATGGAAGAAATGTGCGGCTGGGGCACAAAACACCTCGGTATTCCGCCAAATTTGCCGTTGCTCCCTCGCCTCGCTCGGCGTTCTGCCTAACGATTCTCTCGCCTAATCGGTTTCGACTTCAACTATCCATTCCTTGTTTGGACACCATTACCGCCGCCGCTTGTGTTCACCTCCTTCTCTGATGTGTTGTGATTAAGTAAGCGCAGTTGATTCGCTCGCGCAAAGGATCCATGAACGCCCGGCGCATCATTCAAATCCTGCTCTCGATTGCCCTGCTTGCCCTAGGCATACTCCTGGGCACAAACTGGAATTTCTACGCCACCACCTTTACCTCTCCCTTTTTTGCCGTCGCTCTGGTCAGCGTTTGCATCTTTCATATTGCTGTGCGCCGCGCGCTACACGATGTGCTCGGCCTGCTCGGCACTGCTGCTTTCTTTGCCTACACCGATTTCGCTATCCTCCACTACCCCGTTCGAAATGTCGCTTGGCTCTCCTTCCTGGGTCTTGGCAGTTTTCTCGTTCTCGCGCTTCGCCTCGTTTGGGAGCCGCGAACCAACACCAAGCTACTGGCATTGGCCCTCATTCCTTCACTTCTCTTCATGTCCTCGGATTGGACCGCCTACTATCTCCTCGCTTACACCGAGAAGCTCCATCCTCGCGTCCTCGATCTGAATCTCTATGCCTTCGACGCCACTCTTCGCGTCCAGCTCCCTTTCCTCATCGGCCAATGGTTTCAAAAGCTGTCCTGGTTTCGCGCCATCAGCTTCTTCTTTTACATCGCCCTTCCTATCATCATCGCCGTCATCTACACGGGACTGCTTCTTCGCAACACCCGCCGGAGTTTGTCCGCGATGGCCGCGTTTCTCGTTACTGGTCCCATCGGCATCCTCTTCTACAACCTGCTTCCCGCCATGGGCCCCATCTATATTTTTCAGGAAACCTTTCCCTGGCACCCTCTCAGCTTGGCTCAGGTCCAAAAACTACTCATTGAGCCAATGGCAATCCACGGCCCTCGCAACGCCATTCCTTCTTTACACATGGCCTGGGTAATTCTCGCGTGGTGGTTCTCCCGTGGCCTTTCTCCCTGGCGGCGCGTTCTCACTGCGCTCTTCGTCCTCTTCACTTTTCTCTCCACGATGGGTCTCGGCGAACACTACTTCGTGGATCTCGTCGCCGCCGTTCCTTTCTCCCTCTTCATCAAATCGCTCTGCAGTTTCGAATTGCCCTGGACTAGCTCAAATCGCCTGCGGGGATTTGTTTGCGGATTGGGCTTTGTAGGTGCGTGGATCACTCTCCTTCGCCTGGCTCCAAAGGCTTTTCTTTTTTCCGCTTTGCCGCCCTGGGCCTTGATTACTCTCACCGTGGCAATCTGCCTCTACGTGGAAAATTGCCTCGAACAAGAAGCCCCGGCCAACTTCACCACGGCTCTTGAAACAGCCCCAACCGAAGTCACAACTCCAGTCGTGTAGTCCTGCTGGAAGCCCTCTTCGCTGAATCTGTGTGCCCTTCCTGAGCATCCATGCATCAAAATCGAGAATTTCCGGACTTTTCATTCAGTTGCTGCTAAAGTCGCAGCGCCAAAATCCTCAGGATCAAAGAAAAGATAGGAAGACCTATGAGCAGAGAGCTCGAGAACAAAGTAGCCCTCATCACCGGGGGTACCACCGGCATCGGTCGAGACACGGCCGTTCTTTTCGCAAAGGAAGGCGCCAAAGTTGTTTTCATCGGCCGTCGCGAAGCGGAAGGCAACGAAACGCTCAACCTCGTTCGCGCCGCTGGTGGCGACGGTCTGTTTGTGAGATCGGACGTTTCGAAAGCTGCGGACGTGCAATCGGCTGTTCAGAAAACTGTCGAAAAGTTCGGTCGGCTCGACATCGCTTTCAACAACGCGGGCGTCGAAGGCCAGTGGGTTCCGCTCGTCGATCAGACCGAGGAAAACTGGGACTACGTTCACAATATCAATCTGAAAGGGCTCTGGCTCTGCCTGAAATACGAAATTCAACAAATGACGAAGCAGGGCGGTGGGGGCGCCATCGTAAACATGTCTTCCGTCGCGGGCGTGAAGGGCTTTCCCGGCGCGGGCGTCTACGTCGCCAGCAAGCATGGCGTTCTCGGTCTCACGAAATCGGCCGCGCTTGAATGTGCAGCTGCTGGAATTCGCGTCAACGCCGTTTGCCCTGCCGTAATCGAAACACCGATGGCCGATCGCGCCTTTACCGATCCTGAATTCGCCAAGGCGGTTCTCGCCCAGCATCCCCTCGGCCGTTTCGGTAGGCCAGTGGAAGTTGCCGAAGCTGTCCTCTGGCTTTGCTCACCGAAATCTTCCTTCACCACCGGCCAGTTCATTGCGATCGATGGTGGCCTGCTCACGGGCATGAATCCAAACGCTTAGCGAGTCGCGATGGCGCAAACTCTCGACCAGCTTCAGGATTTCGCCAGTCGCTATACAGCCGCCTGGTACAGCGGCAATCCTGAAGCTGTCGCTTCTTTCTTCTCGCAAAACGGCTCACTCAAAATCAACGACGGCGCGCCTAGCATCGGCCGAGCCGCCCTCGCCGAAGCCGCACGATCCTTCATGACGACCTTTCCTGACATGAAAGTTTTCTTCGGCGGCCTTAGGCAGAACGGTCCTCGCATCGAGTTTCACTGGACGCTTACCGGCACAAACACAGGCCCCGGCGGGACGGGCAAGAAAGTCCGCATCAGCGGCTTCGAATCATGGAAATTCTCCGCTGACGGTCTCATCGAAGACTCCCTCGGCCATTTCGACGCCGCCGAATACGCCCGCCAACTCACCCACGGCAACGCTTGAGAATTTTTCTTACACTTTGTAGTGGCGCAGCTTGCTGCGCGATTTTGCCTTCCGTTGTAGAGGCCGACTTCTGCTTGCCCGCCGCGGTGGGAGTCGGCCCTCTTTGCTGCTAAACTATATATTCAGGCAAATGTCCACTCTCACCCAAATCTCCGGCTCCGATGCCACCGGTTCGCGTCATCCGCGCCGCAAAACCTATGGCGTAAAAGTCGGCCACGTTCAGGTCGGCGGCGGCGCGCCCATCGTCGTCCAGTCCATGACTAACACGGACACCGCCGACGTCGCATCCACGCTCAAACAAACGCTGGAGCTCGCCGAAGCCGGTTCTGAAATCGTTCGCTGGACTGTCAATGTCCCGGAAGCCGCGGCCGCCGTTCCCGAAATCAAGAAGCGCCTCCTCGACGCGGGCTGCAACGTCCCCATCATCGGCGACTTCCATTACAACGGCCACGTTCTCCTCACCAAGTATCCCGACTGCGCCAAAGCGCTCGACAAGTACCGCATCAATCCCGGCAACGTCGGCGCCGGTCAGCGCCGCGATGAGCAATTCGCGACGATTTGTAAAGTCGCAGTCGATAATGGAAAACCGGTCCGCATCGGCGTCAACGGCGGCTCTCTCAATCAAGAGCTCGTCATGGCCAAAATGCAGGAGAACACCGACAAAAATCTCGGCAAGGACTCCGAAGAAATCATCAACGAGTGCATGGTCCTCTCCGCCCTCCAATCCACGGACCTCGCTCTCGACACCGGCTTGCGCCGCGATCAAATCATCATTTCCTGCAAAACTTCCCGCCCGCGTGACCTGATCACCGTCTATCGCGATCTAAGTAGCAAAACCGAGCAGCCGCTGCATCTCGGCCTCACCGAAGCTGGCATGGGTATGAAAGGCCAGATCTGGTCCGCCGCTTCTCTCGGCGTTCTTCTCTACGACGGCATCGGCGACACGATTCGCATTTCGCTCACGCCGCGCCCCGGCGGCGATCGCCGCGAAGAAGTTTACGCATGCTGCGAAGTTCTTCAGGCGCTCGGCCTGCGCTCGTTTTCTCCGAGCGTAACCGCCTGCCCCGGCTGTGGCCGCACCACCAGCACGACCTTCCAGGAACTCGCCGAACGCACCCAAGCCTACATCCGCAAAATGATGCCCACGTGGAAAGCGCAATACGACGGCGTCGAAACCATGACTCTCGCAGTCATGGGCTGCATCGTCAACGGCCCTGGCGAATCCAAAGCCGCCAACATCGGCATCAGCCTTCCCGGCACAGGCGAAGCTCCTCGCTGCCCCGTCTACATCGACGGCAAGAAAGACGTCACCCTCGAAGGCACCTACGACGAACTTGCTCTCGCCTTTAAATCCCTCGTCGACAACTACGTCTCCACCAAATTCCCCCGCAAACCCGCCGCCGTCACTCGCTAAATCCTTATCAGTTTTGAGTCGCTTCTTTCGGGCAATTGAGGGCAAATTCAAATGTGACTTCCACTTGCTCGCCAACAGCATCTCTTGAAAATCTCCAAATTCTCAAAGCATCAGCCACTGCCCCCTGAAGCAAACGATGCCCTGTTAACGTCGGAAGGACGTTTGGAGCTCCATCGTCAAGAACGTTGAAGGTAGCGGTGATCGTCCCCTCCGTGTGTCATGAGCGCTATCGGTGGATATTTAGGCAAAATAGGATTTTCCGGCGCTCTAGGCTTGATCTCTTTGATTGTTACTGTGGGATGCGCAACAGGGGCAGTCTGTGTTTGCTGAAACAGGTCGGACACTTTGGGAGAAGCTGCAGGAAACAATCCATTGAACCGTCCTTCGGCCAACTCTTTTAGTGCTTCCGATTCCTCTTGCCCAAATAAGGATGGAGTCGTCGTCTTCTCGCCAATCTCCGAAAACGTCGGCTTGTCCATTACTCCGGGTCCCGCTGCCTTCTCCAGTTTGTTCAGCAGCCCCATCGTCCAATTCGTGTTTTGTGGTGTTTTGATCGCTGGGTCGAACACGTCACGATCCAGAATATCGGCACGTATGAGCCGCGTTTCGCCTCCGCAATTCACTTGCATGGTCACTCTTGCTCCGCTAAATGTTAGGCAGTGTCTGCACCGCTTCAACTCACGTTTCAATTCCTTTTCAGGAATCTCACAAGGATTCTTCGCGCCCAATAGTTCATCGGGTGTTTCACTGATAAGAGTGGTAGATTTTTCGAGTTTCGCAGGAGCGAAACACCGATCTGCCGGAGGCGTGAGCAACAACCGTTCTACGTGGGACCCATGTTCGGAGGATCGCACGACATAGAGGCTGTAATAGTCAAATGGTGGGCCGAAATCAAAGAAGGTAAGCACTCCTATTTCAAATTGTGTCGGCCGCTCAACAGGTTTCTTCTTTTTTTGCCCCATTATCGGCAAACAGAGAAATGCCGCAGTGCACACCAGTGCAAGGAATTTCATGACCACCCCCAACCGAAACTGCGATGAAAGAAAATCACCGCAGACTCGTTCTGCCTTCGTAGGCCATCTTTGCAAATCTAGATGCCATCTCCCTACGATGGGTTTCCAGAGCTGGCACGAGCTTATGCTAAAATTCTCGATTCCGAACCGCACTCCGTTCGGCCCAAACCATGAAAATCACTCGCGAAGACGTTCTCCGCGTTGCCGACCTCGCCTATCTCGAACTCTCCGAGTCCGAGCTTGAAACCTATCGTGCCCAGATTGACGAAATTCTCGAATACATCGGCAAGCTCAACGAACTCAACACGACCAACGTCGCGCCCATGACTCAAGTGCTCACAGAAGATCAACTGGCCGATGCCACGCTTCGCGAAGACATCCACGTCCGCAGCACCGTCGCCGCCGACGTCCTAAAACACGCGCCCGATCCCGAGCCGCCCTTTTTCCGCGTCCCCAAGGTCATCGAACGATGATCGAGCCTGATAGCAACATCTGTCATTTCGAGCGGAGCAAACCGACGCTTTTGCTTTTCCGATTCCTTCTGAGGAATCGGTCGGTTAGCGTAGTTGAGAAATCTCTCTTCGATTTTTCGAGCCGCTGACCATGACCAACTGGACCATCTCCTCTGTCCGCTCCGCCCTCGCCGCCAAAAAACTCTCCGCGCGCGAACTCGCCACCGACTTCTTCAAACGCATCGAATCCCGCAATCCCGAACTCAACGCCTATCTGACACTCTCCTCCGAACGCGCTTATGCCCAGGCCGACAAGATCGACGCCCTCATCGCCGCAAACAAACCGCTTCCTCCCCTCGCCGGCATCCCCGTCGCCATCAAGGACGTCCTTTCCACCCGCGGCATCCGCACCACTTGCGGCTCCAAAATTCTCGAAAATCACTTTCCCGCCTACGACGCCACCGCGGTCGAACGCCTCGAATCAGCAGGCGCCGTCCTCCTTGGCAAAACCAATTGCGACGAATTCGCCATGGGCAGCTCAAACGAAAACTCCGCCTATGGCCCCGTGAAGAATCCACTCGCGCTCGACCGCGTCCCCGGCGGTTCGAGCGGCGGCTCCGCTGCCGTCGTCGCCGCAGGTCTCGCCGTCGCCTCGCTCGGCACCGACACCGGAGGCTCTATCCGCCAACCCGGCGCCCTCTGCGGCATTCCCGCCATGATGGGTAGCTACGGCCGCGTGTCTCGCTACGGCCTCATAGCCTTCGCCTCTTCCCTAGACCGCATCGGCCCCTTCGCCACCAATGTGAAAGACGTTGCCACAATTCTCCAAACGATTGCCGGTCGTGACCCCCGCGACTCCACCTCCACTACCGCGCCGGTACCTGACTACGCTGCCGAAATCACGAAGCCCGTCAAAGGCCTGCGCATCGGAATCCCCAAGGACTACTTCGCCGAAGGCATGGACTCCGGTGTTCGCACCAAAGTCGAGTTGGGCATCGCGCTTCTCAAAAAGCTTGGCTGCGAGCTCATCGACATCCGCATGCCCCACACCGACTACGCCATCGCCACCTACTACATCATCGCCACGGCGGAAGCGAGCTCCAACCTAGCCCGCTACGACGGTGTCCGCTACGGCCTCCGTGCCGACGACCCAACGCTCATCGGCATGTATCGCAAAACGCGCGGCGCCGGTTTCGGGGCCGAAGTGAAACGCCGCATCGTTCTTGGCACATACGTCCTCTCCGCCGGCTATTACGACGCCTACTACCTTAAGGGCCAAAAAGTCCGCGCCCTTATCGCCCAGGATTTCCATGACGCTTTCACCAAAGTGGACGCCATCGTCACTCCCACTTCGCCCATTCCCGCGTTCAAGCTCGGCGAAAAAGCAAACGATCCGCTTCAGATGTATCTCGCCGACATCTACACTGTCACCGGCTCCCTCGCTGGCGTTCCCGGCATCTCGGTTCCCTGCGGCAAAATTGATGGAAAGCTCCCCGTCGGCCTCCAGATCTTCGGCCCTGCTTTTGGCGAAGCCCGCGTGCTTCAACTCGCTCACGCGTTTGAACATGCCGGCGGCGCCAATTTGTAATCTTTCTGTCGCCACTCCGTTTTTCATCACGCTGTAATTTCTCTTCACCGCTTTGTAATTTCTCTGCACGCAAATCTGCAGGAAAATGGCGCCATACATGAATTTCCGCGGCGTCACTCGGGAGAAATATTTAGGAAGAATCGCCACAGCTCTTCCAATTCACGTAGCAAGTTCGCGGAAGTGGGATATTTTTTCCGTCGCAACAAAAGGTGTGTTGCCTCGTACCAGTCTCAGAGCATGCCAAATACCCCGCATAAACACTGGGTTTTCTGTTGAAAACCTGAGAAGTACTAGCCCTCGCGTTTATTCCCTTTCAGAACGGAACGACTATTGCAGGGAAATTCTGCATCTTTTACGCTTCATCCAGCATCTGACGGAGTGTAAAGGCACTTAGAAGCGTTCGAGACTTTGGAGCGGTTTTAGGGTTAGTACCTAGTAGTCAGGAGAAAGGCCATGGTTACGGTCAAATCCAGCCAGAAGATTTTCACAGACTCGGAAGTTGCCAGTCTGACTGGCATCTGCGTCGAGCACATTCACAAGTTTGCCCGCTCCCGCCACCTGGGCTTTATCGCCCGCGCTGCGGAAGCCGCCGGCAAGGCTGACAACTGGCTCTTTACGCTGTCCGATCTGATGGTACTGGTCACCCTGTTCCCCAAGTGCACCCACTAACGGGCGGCACCAGTTGACCGGTCCCCCGTCGACCACGCTCCATTTTGGGTTTTTCCTAGGCTGTCGCGTCTCGCGACGGCCTTTTTTGTCTTTCTCCGGCTCCTGATTGGATAACGGCGTCGGCTCCATCGACCGAGTAGACTTGGTGCCGCTTACGCGACCAAGGCTCGGAGGAGAGGAGCCGAGCCATGCTGATTATAGGCTGTGATTTTCATTCACGCT